>Ga0208363_1000014_pt1 | contig 54856 bp, 43 predicted proteins | sample LakMenEpi03May11_FD_150666 | JGI IMG/M metagenome (GOLD analysis project Ga0208363, IMG submission 150666) | Freshwater microbial communities from Lake Mendota, WI - 03MAY2011 deep hole epilimnion (SPAdes) | ecosystem: Environmental > Aquatic > Freshwater > Lake > Epilimnion/Euphotic zone ...
CAACGCCTGGCACCAACTCCTTCGCCAACAACTGCCTTCTCGCCCGCCGTATGATCGAACGAGGCACCCGCTATGTTCAACTCTTCGACTGGGGCTGGGATACCCATGGCACCAGCGCAGGCGATGACATCGTTAACGCACTGCCCCGTAAATGCAAAGAAACCGACCGCCCAATAACTGCGCTTCTTCTTGATCTCGAACGCAGAGGTATGCTCGATGAAACCCTAGTCGTATGGGGTGGCGAATTTGGTAGAACCTCGATGAACGAAGCCCGAGGCGGTAGCAAATTCCTAGGCCGTGATCATCATCCCCACTGCTTCACTACCTGGATGGCGGGCGCAGGTATCAAGCGTGGATTCAACTACGGCAGCACCGATGAACTCGGCTGGAACATCGCAGAAAACAAAGTTGGTGTTCACGATCTTCAAGCCACCATCCTGCATCTGATGGGGCTTGATCCAGAAACTTTCAGCTATCCTTATCAAGGCCTAAACGCACGGCTTATCGGCCCCGCAGAAGGCCCAAAAATTCTCGAGAAAATCCTAGCGTGATGCTATTGGTGTAGATTCTTTCGCCACCCTCTGCTGTATTTTTTACCTTTAAGCCCATTCCACTGCGGTGGGTGGGTTGCTTTTCTACTCTTTTACTTTTACTTTCTTTTTCTCCCTACTCCCAACCCTCTTCCCTCCGGGAAAAGGGCCCTTCCGCTTCGCTCGCCCGGGTTCCAACCTCCACCACACTGATTTCCCAAAATCTATGGCTTGTTTTGATTCCGTGAAATTCCGTGAAATTCCGTGGCTAATTCTTCCTCTTTATTTTTTACCTCCCGTTTATTGTTACACGCCTATTTAAAGACAGAGCGGTTGCGATGGGGAAGCCCCACTGCAACCGCTCCCAATTGAACCTTTTTTAATTATGCGGGCCCTGAACTTATAACAGCCAGTACGACAAGCTCACTGACCGAACCCGGCCCCTGTTTTATTGAGCGGCGGATGTTAATCCGCTGGTTCGCGCCACACGACTTTGTCACCCTCGCTGTAAAAGCGGGAGTCCATGCTTTGCTAACTTCTTTTCTGATTCCGTGTTTTTCCGTGGCTAATTCTTACTCTTTTCCAATATCATCACCTTCGTCAATTTCGCGTATGCGGAGTTCCATTCTTATTTTGTTTTATCGCCTTCAAGCCCATCCCACTGCGGTGGGTGGGTTGTATTTCTTAACTTGCAGCAAATTACAACGGTTCATTTCTAATTATAATTGAATTAGTTTATTCAAGTGGAGGGATGGGCTAAGGGCTTCGCGAATATCCCATAGTTCTAAATCGGGATAAGCAGTAAGAATTTCCGTATCACTCATACCTTGAGCTACCATTTCCACAATCGTGGCAACCGGAATTCTCAGCCCCCTAACACAGGGCACACCATTCATTTGAGTGGCATCAACGGTAACCCGACTTATCTTCATTTTCAACCTCCTGAAAAAAACCTGCCCATTTCATTCCCACCCAACTATCATACCTCAAAAGATTTCTGTTTGCTTAGTTCTAACATCGAAAACGATCATGGCGCGGTATTCTCGCCATCCACTTGTTTCCGTCTTTCCCGACATTCTTCTTGGAGGTGGATCGTTGCATCGATTTCGCTCGCCATCTGCGCCTTTAATTTTTGGCTTTCTGATTCAACTTCTTCAACACTTCGCGAAACATGGCCTCTGGATCGTTGTGCCGACCAAATTTCTTCCATCATTTGAAAAAACTCATCGCCAAGTATTTGGGGGTTTTTAATATCTATACCTTGCAACAGCACCTTTACCCTACCCGGGGGCAATTTTGGAGCTTCATCCAAAATTAGGGTGCCATCGGGGTTCAATGTTCCTTCCAAAACTTTTTCGGTTATGCTCATGGTATTCCCATTTCTTGAATCATTGGTCTATTAAACCTATTCTACCCGAAGTATGAATCGAATCCTGATTTAGCCCTATCATTGAAATACAGAAGCAGCAAGCATAAAGTGGCTAAGCAGTGATTATGGTGTCCTCGCCAAGCGGAAACCGACGATCCCGTGATACCGACCAGTCGGCATGTCTGAGTGCCGGAGGGAAGAACGAGCCGATTTACGTTGAAGGAAAGACTGCCCCCTCAAGCAGCAAGCAACAAAATGGGCTAAGCGATAATTATGGTGTCTTTACCAAGCGGAACCCAACGTTCCCGTGATACCGACCAGTCGGCATGTCTGAGTGCCGGAGGGAAGAATGAGCCGATTTACGTTCAAGGAAAGACTGCCCTCGCAACACACGGCCTGGACCCTCTGCTGGGCCCTTCGGGTCTGTTATAGATCCCGCTGGATAGTCGCCATACCAATCCTCGCACCATTCCCAAACATTCCCATGCAAGTCATACAAACCAAAAGCATTCGGCGTGTAACTCCCTACCAACTTAATGCTGCCACCTTCAATACTTGCATCACTCTTTGTTAAGCTATCTCCATACGAATATGCTGTGATAGTTCCCGCCCTGCAGGCATATTCCCACTCCGCTTCCGTTGGCAAACGATAACCCCCGTTCGATTTAGCATTTAATTTATTTATAAACTGCTGGCAATCATTCCAAGATAACTTATTAACCGGTAACTTTGCCCCCTTCGCTAAACTAGGGTTATCCCCCATTACCGCCTGCCATTGCTCCTGCGTCACTTCATACTTCCCCATGTAAAATGGCTTCGTTAGTGTTACCTCATATTGCGTTTCATCACTTTTACGGCCAATCTGCGACGCGGGCGATCCCATCATAAACTTCCCCGCAGGGATTAACACCATCTCAAGCTTTACGCCCTTACCCAAATCAATTTTGGCTTCCCTTGGTTTACTTAAACTTTTCGCTAACTCCTTCTGCGCATTTTTAGCTGCCACTGCTGAAAATGGCGCTTCCAGAAAAATGGGCATTGTCTTCTTTTCTTCAACCTTCATCTCCGCATTTATCTTCCCTGCTCTTATTTCTTCCAACTCTTTCGAAAACCCCTCCGCTTCCACATCAAGCTTCATTTTAACGCACTCTTTAATGGTTTTTTCATATGCCTTGATTAGATCCAACTTTGCCAGTTCTAAAAACCTCCTCTGATCCGTTACAAAAAAGAGTGTAGGATCCTTACCATTCTCAAAGAATGCATCTTTCTCTTTCTTGATCAGATTGAGCGTTTTTAAATCACCTTTATCTCGTGCGAACTTCTCTTTTCTTTCAAATAGACCCAGTACATCTTTTCTGTATACCTCTTTCTTTTCACCGTATACCTTGATCGCATCGGCTATCTGCCTCTGCATAACTTCTGCAGGCATCGGCGCTTTAGATTCATCCCCTGCGAAGGCGAATATCACCACAGGCAATGCCAATACCAACATCATTACCAATGAGAATAATTTATGCGCCATGATTAGTTTCCTATTTTCTGTTCTGTATCGAAACTTTGGACGCGGTACCTTTTGGTTACGGAGTCCTGACCAAACGAAAACCATAGTGTCTGCCTTGCCAAGTTGGTGTGTAGCCATCCCGAGTGGACGAACAAATCCGCAAGCCATTACTTTCAAAATCCCCGCCACGCAAAACGCGACTTGTGCCCGTTTCTGTATTCTTCGGATCTGTCGCCGCACCCAAAGTATACACTGCGGACCAATCTTCACACCATTCCCTTACATTGCCATGCATATCATAAATACCAAAAGCATTCTGCTTGAAATTTCCTACTACTACAGGTTTAAGAATATTTGAAGCACCATAGTTTGCATCTTTTAGAGTGATCTCATTTCCAAAGGAATAGGAAGTCTTAGTTCCCGCCCTGCAGGCATATTCCCACTCTGCCTCCGTTGGCAGACGATAACCCCCTTTCATCTTGGTATTCAACTTCCTAATGAAATCCTGGCAATCATTCCAATTTACATTTGTTACGGGTAACCTTGCCCCTTTAACACTACTAGGGTTATTCCCCATCACTACCTGCCACTGCTCCTGCGTTACCTCATACTTGCCCATGTAAAAAGGCTTAGTAAGCGTTACCTCATGTTGCATTTCATTCTCCCTACGGCCAGCCTCCGCCCCTGGCGATCCCATCATAAATTTCCCCGCAGGAATTAACATCATCTCAAGTTTTACGCCCCTTCCTAAATCAATCTTGGCCTCCATCAACTTTCCTACACTTTTCGCTAACTCCATCTGCGCAGTTTTTGCTTCATCTGTGCTAAAAGGTGCTTCCAAAAAGATTGGCTTTGCTTTCATTACCTCAACTTTTACTTCAACCTTTATCTTCCCAGCTCTTATTTCTTCCAACTCTTTCGAAAACCCCTCCGCTTCCTCATCAAGCTTCATTTTAAGGCAATCTTTTATGGTTTTTTCATAGGCCTTGATTAAATCTAACTTTGCTAATTCCAAAAACCTCTTCTGATCGGTTACGAAAAAGAGTGTAGGATCCTTAGCATTCTCAAAGAATGCATCTTTCTCTTTCTTGATCAAGTTAAGCGTTTTTAAATCGCCCTTATCACGGGCAAATTTCTCTTTTCTTTCGAATAGATCCAGTACATCTTTTCTGTATACCTCTTTCTTTTCACCGTATACCTTGATCGCATCGGCTATCTGCTTCTGCATAACTTCTGCAGGCATCGGCGCTTTAGATTCATCCCCTGCGAAGGCGAATATCACCACCGGCAAGGCCAATACCAACATCATTACCAATGAGAATAATTTATGCGCCATGATTAGATTCCTGTTTTCTTTTCTCTTTACCAATATTTGAACCCGGTGTTTTGATTCGGTTATGGTGTGTTCGCCAAGCGAAACCCAAAAATTCGATTCGGATAATGACGCGCCTCGATAAAACGATTCGCCGAGCGTGCCCCATAGCCGTCAAAAGCTCCACCACGTACCATACAACAATTTTTGATAGTTGAGCCTTTAGGAATGGATAGCCCCTTTGGGAAATCCCCATACCAATCTTCACACCACTCACAGACATTGCCGTGCATATCATATAAACCAAATGCATTAGGCTTACAACTTCCTACTGATATTGGTTTATTAAAACCTGAACTTTTAATATTCTCATCGTTTGGTGTGATGGTATCTCCAAATGAATAAGCTGTAGTTGTTCCTGCCCTGCAGGCGTATTCCCATTCCGCTTCTGTAGGTAAACGGTAACCACCTTTCCCATTTGCATTTAACCTTTTAATAAATGCTTGGCTATCATTCCACGATACATTCGTTACTGGCAATCTTGCGCCCTTCGTTTCACTGGGATTGTTCCCCATTATTACCTGCCATTGCTCCTGCGTTACTTCATATTTCCCCATATAAAATTCTTTAGAAATTATAACCTTATGTTGGTTTTCATTTTCCTTACGGCCTTTTTCCTCTTGGGGCGAACCCATCATAAATTTTCCCGCAGGGATTAACACCATCTCAAGCTTTACACCCTTACCCAAATCAATCTTAGACTCCATTAACTTGCCCATACTCTTCGCTAATTCCATCTGCGCAGTTTTTGCTTCATCTGTGCTAAATGGTGCTTCCAAAAAGATTGGCTTAGCTTTCATTACCTCAACTTTTACTTCAACCTTTATCTTCCCAGCTCTTATTTCTTCCAACTCTTTCGAAAACCCTTCCGCTTCCACATCAAGCTTCATTTTAAGGCAATCCTTGATTGTTTTTTCGTATGCCTTGATTAGATCCAACTTTGCCAGTTCTAAAAACCTCTTTTGATCCGTTACAAAAAAGAGTGTAGGATCCTTGCCATTCTCAAAAAAGGAATCTTTCTCTTTCTTGATCTGATTGAGAGTTTTTAAATCACCCTTATCTCGGGAGAACTTCTCTTTTCTTTCGAAGAGATCCAGTACATCCTTCCGATATACCTCTTTCTTTTCGCCATATACTTTGATCGCATCTGCTATTTGCTTCTGCATAACTTCAGCAGGCGCAGGCGCTTTAGCTTCATCTTCTGCGAAGGCGAATATCACCACCGGCAACGCCAATACCAACATCAGTACTAATGAGAATAATTTATGCGCCATGATTAGATTCCTATTTTCTGATCTCTATCGAAAATTAAAGAAGATACATTTCGATTAATTTATCCTGACCAATCGGAATCCGAATTGAGCATGGTTCCGTTCGTTCGGCGAGTTTCCGATCCTATTAGAAGAACGAGTAAACGAAGCATTGTCGAGGAAAGACCCGCCACGCAACATACGACCTTTACCCGTTCCTGCGCCTTTCGGGTCTGTTCGCGGTTCTGCCGGATAGTTTGCGTCCCAATCTTCACACCATTCCAAAACATTCCCATGCATGTCAAAAAAGCCAAAGGCATTCGGCTTGTATCTTCCTACTACCACAGGTGCACCTAGCTTTGAATCTAAAAAGTTTGCATCTTTAGGCGTGATATTGTCTCCAAACGAATACACAGTCGTGGTTCCCGCCCTACAAGCATATTCCCACTCCGCCTCAGTAGGCAAACGGTAACCGCCATTTGTATATGCATTTAACTTCCCAATAAAATCTTGGCAATCATTCCAAGAAACGTTATTAACTGGTAACCTTGCCACTTTAACACTACTAGGGTTATTTCCCATTACCGCCTGCCATTGCTCCTGCGTCACTTCATACTTACCCATGTAAATTGGCTTTGTTAGCGTTACTTCATGCTGCGTTTCATTCTCCCTACGGCTAACCTCCGCCCCTGGCGATCCCATCATAAACTTCCCCGCGGGGATTAATACCATCTCAAGCTTTACGCCCCTTCCTAAATCAATCTTGGCATCCATTAACTTTCCCAAACTCTTCGCTAATTCCTTCTGCGTAGTTTTAGCTTCTTCCGCACTAAAAGGTGCTTCGAGAAAAATACGCTTTGCTTTCTTTTCTTCATCCTTTATTTTCCCCGCTCTTATTTTTTCCAACTCTTTTGAAAACCCTTCCGCTTCCACATCAAGCTTCATTTTAAGGCAATCTTTAATAGTTTTTTCATACGCCTTGATTAGATCTAGTTTTGCTAACTCTAAAAACCTCTTCTGATCGGTTACAAAAAAGAGTGTGGGATCTTTGCCATTCTCAAAAAATGCATCTTTCTCTTTCTTGATCAAGTTAAGCGTTTTTAAATCGCCCTTATCACGCGCATTCTTCTCTTTTCTTTCGAATAGATCCAGTACATCCTTCCGGTATACCTCTTTCTTTTCAGCATACACCTTGACCGCATCTGCTATTTGCTTCTGCATAATTTCTGAGGGCGCAGGCGCTTTAGATTCATCCCCTGCAAAGGCGAATATCACCACCGGCAATGCCAATACCAACATCAGCACCAATGAGAATAATTTATGCGCCATGATTAACCTTTCACAGTAATCAGATACCCTAAATTGATAGACCCTAATTGTAAAATAACGAACCTCGTAAGGGCAATTGAATTTAACTTTAATTGTTTAAAACAACTAATTATTTAAGGTCTTATAAAACCGCCTTGAGATGTAAAAACTGGGCATCAGATCATGCAGAGCATGCGGGAATTAGAAAAGCCGGAGGGCATTAAGGCGACTTCTATTATTTACACTTAACGATAAGACTGGTTGGTTTCTCAAAGTCCGAAAAATGTCCCGCTCGGGAAATGATTTTATTCCAAAGTATAAATCTGGTCATCATCACGAGAGTGCATCACTTGATATGTCGCAACAGTAATATTGTTTATGATAAACCTAACGCTGCCATCAGCAAAGCCAAGATTGACTCCGCCTGGATGTAAACTTTTAGTAGTTACCTGATAAGAATTGGCATCCCATTGGCAACCCATTCCGTTTTTAAAATCATTATTACAATTCATTACATCATCATAAGTAGTTAGTCCCTGATTTGGTCCGGGAGAATCCCGCCGGCCAGCTCCAGTACAGATTGATGCACCAGCTTGACCCATCGCCCAAGTTCCTCTTAAATCAGAAGCAACCGTTCCAACCCGTAATTCATCGATTAATACGGTAGAAGATGTACCATCTGTAATTTGATTTATAGATGCACTTGAATTTGCGGACATAACACCTCTTGGGCTTACAAGAAAAGGATAATTAGCACCATTATAAGGCGTAGCAATGAATAAAGGTGAAAGCTTTTCGGTGTATTTGCCCGCAGCCCACTGAAGGCCTGCATCGCCCAATTGTCGCGCATAAAACATACCGGTTCCTGCATTAGCTCCATAGTTCCCTCTAGCCCATGACCCAGATAATACTCCATTTTTATCCGTAAAAGGCGTAGCAGAATATGCTTCAGATGGACACTTGAACATTTTCATTTCTTGGCTACAAATTGATCGCCAAGTATTACTTCCATTACCAGGATAATCTTTAACGCTTGCCTCAACAGTTCTAAAAAGTGCTTCCTGCTCTACCCAGGGAAGAATATTAATTAACCAATTAGGGCCAAAATTTAGAGTGTAGTCTCCGGAATCATTTGAAATCCCCAACGCCACTGCATAAGGAAATTTCCCAAAGATTTCTTGATAATTATAACAAGCAAGAGCTAATTGCTTAACATTATTACCGCATGACATACGATTAGCTGCTTCACGAATTTTTTGTATTGCAGGCAAAAGTAAGCCGATTAATATAGCAATGATTGCAATAACAACCAAAAGCTCTATCAAAGTAAATCCAGATTTCTTATTGTAACGCATCATAATAACCATCTACTATTTAACAACTAATTTGGACACCTTTTAGTAATTGCGTTAAAAATCAACTTAAGGGCCAAAAATTTTAAAATCAGGTGGTATTGGGGTAAAATAGGGAGCTAACCATTAACTTCAATAACTGGGCTTTAAATAAAAAAAGGATCATCTTGGCAAATGCGAGGATGATCCTGAAAGAAGATGGACGGTATTAACGCAGATTGCTCTAAGGATTAATGATCCTTTTTCAAAAAGCGCTGGCGTTTTCTCTTAATATTGTTTCTTTTTTTCCTAGTCTTCAGCTTCAATGTGCGTGCCATGCTTAATCATTCCTTGTTTTAAATGCCTTGTTGACCCAAAAGTAATTCTAGTAAGTTTTTAATGTAATTCTGCAAAAGATGCCAACTAATTCTGATTTCGAGGCAATTGCAATGAAATCTACCGCAAATTCGCTAAGACCGCTATTTGGCTTACTCAATTGTCTCAGAGCGCTTATTTCTTATCTTTAAGGGATTTGGCGAGGAAGAGGCGGGCGGCTTTTTCCTGAGTTGCCATCGGCCTAGAAACATCTTGCCAAGCATTGATTGCAGCCTCTTTATCGCCTAGGTTTGCTAAAGCGTAGCCCCAAAGGAGTTTGCCATGGGGTGCGCCTGCGCCTACGGGAAATTCCTCTAAATATCTGCGCCAAGCACTTTCGCAATCCTTCCACTTATTGAGCCTATCCTGCTGGGCCAACTGGGTTGGTGCAGAAGTTTTGGATTGGATATCGAACCTGCGTTGCTGTTGTTCTGCGAGTTCGTGTTTGCAAAGTGCGAGCAGCCAGGAAATCTGTTCGCCTCTTGGCCTGCCTATAGAACCAGCGATCATCATTACAAGGTCTCTGTCGCCTTTTTGGAAAAGCGTTCGGATTTCGAGATTCACTTTTGCAAGATCTTCAGGAGTTTTATCTTTGTTTTGCATGACGGTTTCGAAGTTCGTAAAAACTTGTTTTGCAGCGTCCATCCAGCCATTGATTCGCTGGGAAAGATTAGGATCTGTTTCTGCGCCACGCAGTTGAATTCGGAGTTCATCGCCCTCGCGAACAAGATCGGGCACCGCTTTGGCATAACGGGCATGAAGCATTTGATCTCGGGGCAGTTTGGGTTCAAGAGCGGAGTTTATGAAGGGTCTGGAAAGCATATTGCCTATGTTTTCAAGAATGATTGGGTGGGGGACTTTTTGAAGTTGTGGGGGTATTGCGGTCTGGGGAATTAATTCGGATTGATAAACTTGAAAAACTTGAGGAGAGGCGAATCCGCCATCGCCTGAAGAAAGAAACATGCGCAGGGATTCAACTGCTTGAACCATCAAAAGAGCTTTAGAAGATGCCCCAAGAGATGGTCTACAAGCTTTTTCGATTTTCGTGATCAAATTTTCTAGGTCAGTAGAGAGTCTAGCCTTGGCGCCTGAAGGAAGATATTTATCTTCGAGAAGTTTCATGCGAGGCGAAAGGGAAGAAAGGGAAGGTGCGATAGCGGGTGCGATTTTCGAAATTTGTTCGGGTTGCACATCGTAAGGGGCTTGATCAGAATCGAGGACTCTGATTTTTTTAGGATCTGCTTTTAATTCGGTAAGAAGCAATGGCTTACCATCTTTTCCCCCGGGAAGAGGGATGCCCAAAATAGGATCAAACAAGTAAAGATCATTCCCTGACTCATCGACAACACCCAACCAAATTCTAGGAGGGGTATTGGGATCCTTACCTGGGAGAAGCAATAGGCAGCCGACTGGTTGTTCGAGTTTTTCGCCCACATAAAGAAACTGTTCGAGCAATGCAAGAAAAGTAAGAGAGCGTTCGTAGCTATTACCCCAACCTCTGCGCAAGGAATAGATGGGAGGGGCTGCATTATTAGATCGCGGTGTGAGTCGCATTTCTCGGACCACCCACATAAACGCATGAGTGGAAACTTCGCTGATAGAGGCTTTGACTTGTTTGACACCCATAGCGGGGGGTTCAAGAAAACGGGCGATATCCCGAAACATCAATCGTTCTTCAAGATAATGGGGGTCGAGAAGAGTAAAGGTGGGGCTATCGATTTCATTAAATTGCTGATCGTTCATCCCAAACTTGGCAAAGATCTCTCTTTTTTCCTGAGAGAAAGTTGCAGGTTTTTCGTTGGGATGAGTTGCGAGGTGGTTATTGATTTGTTGCAAAGCTGTTTTGCAGGAGTTCAAATCGTTATCGTTAGAGAGCAGTTCTTGGGCGGATTTTAACGAAGAATCTTCGGGTGCGTTGGCAGAGTTATTCTTGTCGGAATTTTTTGTTACCGGGTTTGAACTGAAGGTGAAGAAAAGCAAAGTACCCACAAACAAAACGATCCCTGCAATGATAGAAACTAGCAAGGTATTGCTTTTTTTTGACTCTTCAGGAAAAGCATTATCTGGAATGGTACTCATGATAATTCCGTCAACAAGTTACATAAATGATCAAGGCAATTGAATAGCCTGCCTGATACGCAAGCAGGTTGAAATCAAATCAGAGAGATTTTCGAGTGCGATCATATTAGGGCCATCGCTTAAGGCTTTATCAGGGTTGGGATGGGTTTCGATAAACACCCCATCGCAACCAGCAGCTACAGCAGCCTTGGCAAGATAAGGCACCATGCGCCTATCGCCTCCGCTTCGATCACCCGCACCGCCTGGCATTTGTACGCTATGAGTTGCATCGAAGATTACGGGAGGCCCGAGGTCTTGCATTAGCGGAATGGATCGCATATCGCTAACGAGGTTGCCATAGCCAAAGGTTGCGCCTCGTTCGGTAAGCAGCAAACGGTTGTTGCCTACTTCATCAAGTTTGCTGACCACATTTTTCATATCCCAAGGAGCCATGAACTGGCCTTTTTTCACATTGATAACTTTGCCTGTTTTGCCTGCAGCAAAGAGAAGATCGGTTTGCCTGGCGAGAAAAGCGGGGATTTGCAAGACTTCGCATACTTGGCCAGCGGCGGCGGCATGATCGGTTTCATGAATATCGGTAAGAACGGGGAGGCCGGTAATGCTTTTGACTTCGTCAAGTATTTTAAGGCCTTCGTCGATACCTGGGCCTCGGAAAGTTTTGCCCGAGCTACGATTGGCTTTATCGAAGGATGATTTAAAAACGACTTGAATGTTTAGCTTCTTGCTAATTTCAAGAATTTTATCTGCTACAGAAAGCACAAGATCGCGGGATTCGATAACGCAAGGGCCAAGAATCCAGAGCAGGGGCTTTTGTGGCCCTACTTCCCATTGTCCAACTTTTACAACACGCTTATCCATGAAAAACTCCTTTTAGTTATTCAGCGGTACTTCAACCGAGTTAATTTTAGCTGCGAGGATGAAATCATTCTCGGTCAGTCCGCCAACTGCATGAGTCCAAAGTTCAATGAGGACATTACGATAATTGGTGAGATGCAAATCGGGGTGATGCCCATCTTCTTCTGCAATTTTTGTAACTTCGTGGAAGAAGGCTATGGCATCTGTAAAGTTGCGGACCTTCCATTCTCTGCAGATTCTGAGGCCATCGTGGGAAAGTTGCCAGCCGGGGGCACCCACGAGATACATCGCAGCTTCGCCTGCAGTTAATGAAGGAAGCCCACCCTCGCAGGGAAGGCATTTTTTCTTTTGTAATTCGCCCTGACTGAAATCAGTCATCAAGACCTCCATGATCAGATATAAAACCATCAATCCATTGATGCTATCTTAATAAAGAGTGAGATAAAATGGGATCAAAATCAAAAATACTTCTAATCTACTAACTTTGAATAATTTCTAATTGCACCTTATCAGCGATAAAAGACCTTTCTCCCGCAGTTTGAAACCTGATTTTTAATCTTCTCATTGCGCCATAACCACTTATTTCCGTGATCATTCCCTTACCATAGGCTGGGTGTTTGACCACCATACCTTCGGAATAGCTTCCATCCTTGACCGGCATGGGATTGATGGGTGAAACCATAGGGGCTTTGATTTGGTTACTTTTCCAACCTTGAGTCATCTGCGAACCTTTACCCGGGCCCTTAAGCATGGCATTCATAGGGGTGCTTGGGCCTTCTTCGATAACTTTGATTTCTGATCCGGGAAGCTGCCCCAAAAACATACTCGGCGCAGTAAATACAACCGAGCCTCGAAAATCGCGCATACGGGCATTGCATAAAAACAACTCATGCATGGCTCGGGTCATGCCTACAAATGCAAGTCTTCTTTCTTCTTGAAGCTCTTCATCATTTTCCAGCGAGCGATCGTGTGGCAATATCCCTTGTTCCATCGCAAGCATATAAACAACGGGGAATTCAAGGCCCTTTGCGGCATGAAGCGTCATAACAGAAACCGAATCTTTATTGGCATCATGGGCATCGGTATCGCTTGCGAGAGAGATATTTTCAAGGAAGTCTGCGAGGTTGGGTTCACGATCTTCGACTTGGAATTGTCTGGCTGCGGAAACAAGTTCTTCGATGTTAGCGAGCCTTTCTTGATCCTCGGGGTCAGTGCTTCTGCGTAACATTTCGCGATACCCTGATGCATCAAGCGTTTTGGCGATTACCTCATGAGGAGGGTGTTCAAGTAATTCGCGAAGGTCTTTCATAAGAAGCGAAAAATCCCTAAGGCCAGAAGCAGCCTTGCCTTTGATGGTGGGGATTTTCTCGACTACGCCACAGGCTTCAAGCAGGCTGATTTCACGAGGTTCAGCATGATTTTTCAGATGATCGAGAGAGACCTTACCAATACCACGGGCTGGCTCATTCACTGCCCTCATGAAAGAAATATTATCCTGCGAATTCACGAGCAACCTTAGGTAGGAAAGTACATCGCGGATTTCTTTGCGATCAAAGAACGCCATGCCTTTTACAATTTGAAAGGGCACCCGATGCCTTGAGAAAGCACTTTCAAGGCTGCGGGTAAGGGCGTTCATACGCACAAAAACAGCGAAGTCGCGGAAGGACCGATTACCCGAATTAACCTGCTGAGCGATTCGTTTTGCTACGCCGTTGGCTTCTTCTGCACCAGTGTCAAAAGTTATTTGAGTAACAGGCGAGCCACCTTCTTTCATCGAAATCAAAGGCTTCGGCTTGCGCTGGGTATTATGGCTGATGAGCCTATCTGCAGCGCTGAGAATGGGCTTGGTACTACGATAATTCTCGCTGAGGGTAAGCACGGTGGCGTTGGGGAAATCGCGTTCAAAGTCGAGAATGTTGCGGATATCAGAACCCCGGAACTTATAGATCGACTGATCCGGATCGCCCACTACGCAAAGATTCGGGTAATCCACAGAAAGGCCACGCGCAATCGCATACTGCGCAGTGTTGGTATCCTGATATTCATCCACCATCACATAACGATATCGGGCATCAAGCTCGGCTCGCAACTCAGGATCATTGCGAAGGGCGAGGGCGGGCCAATAAAGCAAATCATCAAAATCGAGGGCGTTACTTTCTCTCAATCTTTTTTCGTAGTAGGGATAAACCTGGGCAACCGATTGACTGAAAAAATCCTTGGCACCATAAGCATATTTCTCTGGGCTCAAAAGCTGATTCTTCGCTTTGCTGATCGAATTAGAGATCGTATCAGGGGTAAATCGTTCTGCGTTTAGCCCGGAATCTTCGATTGCAATTTTAGTTAACTTCGAACGATCCGATTGATCATAAATCGTGAAGTCTTTATTTAGCCCAAGGCGGTCTGCATATTGCCTAAGCAACCTGACACCAAAACTATGGAAGGTGCTGATTTGCACCCGATGCCCCGGAACGATAGAATCAACACGCTTGCGCATTTCGCCCGCAGCTTTATTGGTGAAAGTAATTGCGAGGATGCTTTGGGCACGCACCCCATTCTGCATTAATTGTGCAATTCTTCGGGTGATAACCCGGGTTTTTCCGCTTCCCGCACCTGCGAGAATGAGCAAGGGCCCTTCACCATGCAGCACCGCCTGCTTTTGAGGGTGATTTAGTCCAGCCAATAAGTCTTCTGATTCCGTGAACATCAAGTTAATTCCTTTTAAACTTCCTAAGGAATGAATTGTACGCTCTATTAAATGTTTTGCTACCATGGTAGTCAAACAAGTCCAATAAAGTTTGGGAATAAGTGATGGAAATCAAAGGGTTGGGAAGCGAAATAGTTGAATGCGCCCGGATTGGGAAAATGATCAAACAGCATGGCGAACTGTTTCTCACAAGGGTGTATAGTGAGAAAGAGTTATTATTTTGCCAGCGTAGAACGCGGGCATTGGAGTATTTCACCGCATTTTGGGCTGCCAAGGAGGCAACTTTAAAAAGCATGGGGTATGCAGGGCAGGGTATGCCAAGAACTTTGGTCGAAGTTGTAATTAATACAGATCCCCGGCCGGAGATTTTGCTTCATGGGTCTGCAAAATTGCTTGCTAGAAGCGCTGGGGTAGGGGGCTTTATTGTAAGCCTGGCGCAATGTAGGACTTACGCAACCGCAACAGTGATTGCAATTGAAGGTAATAATAACCGGGCTAATGCCCAATAAACTTGTAAATCAAAGGGTAATTCCCTGATTCATAATTCGGATTAAATAAACCATGGCTAGTATCAAACCCGTTGTTCCCGCTCTTTTAGTCACCGCAGCATTCAGCGAAAACCTTTCGCTTATCAACTGGGGCATGGAGCAAATGATGCGCTATCTTGGCCCTATCGCATTGGAATCCGAGCCCTTTGATTTCAATCAAACTTCCTACTACAGCAAAGAGATGGGGCCACAGCTTTTCAAGAAACTTTTCGCTTTTGCAGATCTTGTTGATCCTTCCAAATTGGCAGACATCAAGAATATGACCAATGAAATTGAATCTACATCGCATAGCACAAGCTTGAGTGAGCAGCCTAGGCCTTTGAATCTCGACCCTGGGCTTTTAAACCTTGGGAAATTCATGCTTGCTACCACCAAAGATCAGGCACATCGCATCTATCTTAAAGATGGAATCTTTGCTGAAGTCACACTGCATTTTCAAGATAAAGAATTTGTCGAATGGCCTTGGACATACGCAGACTATCGCACCGACCATGTAAAAGCCTTCCTGAAAAAAGCTAGATCTTTCTATAAGGACAAACTTAAATCGCTCCCCCCGATTGAAGAATATCCCTAACTAGAGCGCCCTGAATAAAACAATCATGCAAATAAATGCGCCTGAAATCGAAACTCTTTTAATTACGACCTCTATTTTCTTGATAGGTTGGGCCAGTTCCTTTGTGATGCAGTTCGTCGCTATTCGAGTTTCTCCCAAGTTAGGATTACTAGATCATCCTGAAGAACGAAAAGTCCACTCAAAGGCGATACCCCGGTCGGGTGGATTGGCAATCTGGCTGAGCATAACACTAACGATTTTAGGATTCGTTTTCTTTTTTCCCGACTGGGCTCAAGGGTTTAAAAACCTGCTGTTCCCAGCAGTTGCCATTTTGGCTTTAGTAATACTTGGGCTGATTGATGATGTAAAACCCCTGCCTTGGTGGCCTCGATTACTGGTGCATTTTGGCTGTGCTACTATGGTGGTTGTTGCAGTTGAACCAGAAAAAAACATCGCATTGATCGCCCTCGCTATTTTCGTTATCGCCTTGATTGCCAACGCTTTTAATTTGATCGACAACATGGATCAACAAGCTGGAGGCGTGGGTTTAATCCTAGTCGTCGGCTTAATTGCCTTAAATTTAAGGCTAAACATTACAGATGATTTTGCACTAATAAGCATTTTGCTACCTTGCTTAGCGGGTTCACTAATTGGTTTTTTATGGTGGAACCGATCTCCTGCGCGTATTTTCCTGGGCGATGCAGGCAGTATTCCATTGGGATTCTTGCTGGCTTGGGTTGTAGTCCACTTGGTTTCAACAATTGCTGAAGAACACCCATGGCGCTGGTTGGCATTCCCTGCTTTATTCTTGATCCCGCTTTATGATCTTATCAGTGTGGTTTCCATTCGGATTTCACAAGGCAAGAGCCCTTTCAAACCTGATAAACAACATCTTTCGCACCGCCTGGAAGCAAGGGGATTTTCTCGAAAAAGAGCAGTCACCATTATTCTGCTTCTGCAATATGCAGGAACTATCATTGGGCTTGGCATTTTAATGGTGCATGATCCTTTAATCGCCCTTGGCCTTTTCATCTGGATTGGTTTATCTGTGCTGGCTCTCGCAATTACTGAACTTAGATCCAGACCTGTTTAAACTTTGATTGGGAGTATTGAATCATCAGCCGTAAAAACAAAACTAAAAAAGGTTTCGATAAACCAGAACCCGCTGCGGTTCCCTCTATAGTTACCGCTATGCCCCAACGCAACGACAATGGGAAATTGATTTTAATCATTGCAACCATTGCCTTGATTGTTGCAAGGCCTTTGGTTAGCGGAGAAGACCCTGCACTTGCAAGCAACGTCACCGACCCGAGTGGCACCACCATCACCCTGATGTGGTTTCTTTTAGCTAGCGCCTGGTCGCTTTGGTCGCTCTTGGCAAAGGTGCCCGTAGTGCCAATTGGCATTATTGATTTGGGCTTAGTAGGAGTTGCAGGGGTTTATTTCGTATCTACCGAGTTTGCTGCAGCCAACGTTTATGCAGCAAGAATCATATCTTGGGAAATGCTTGGAATGGCTTGTTGTTTCTTTGCAATCAGGCAGGCAACGGTTAATACCCCAGAACAAAAAATCATATTCAATGCTTTGCTTGCAACAGCTTTTGCAGTGGTAATCTTTGGGCTTTATCAATACTGCTGGGAAATGCCCAAATTGCGTGAGCAGTATGGCAACAACATCGAAAAGCTGCGAAAAGACTTCATGGAACAAAGTTCAGGAAATTTTGATCCAGACAATAACTTCCTAGATCAACTGCGAATACGGGTCATGCAGACCCACATCTATAGCACCTTTTCGCATCCTAATACTCTTGCAAGTTTCCTTGCGCTAATGTTGCCCTCTGCCCTGGCACTTTCAGTTGCAGCATGGTTTAACAGCAAAAGAAAAATACTCTTCCCTATGGCACTGGGTATTGCGGGAGCTTTTATTTTTGCAATCTGGGCAAACTTCAGCAGGGGGGCAATGGCTTCCATCTCATTGGTTTTGATATCTGCTACTGCACTTTATCTTTGGAATACATTCCCTGCAAAAAGGGTTTGGCTTCTAGCTTCGATAGCAATTGTTTCTATTTCTGCAGTTATGATCTGGAAAACCAACTCCTTGGCGGGCATTTTCAAAAAAGAATCTTCAGGTGGTTTAAGCGCCAGGATCGATTACTGGAAGGGAACATGGAAAATGATTGAACAGTACCCCCTTCTGGGAGTAGGGCCTGGGAACTTTGGAAATTCCTACGCTAGATTCATGAATGAAAATGCTCTAGAGAAAATCAAAGATCCGCACAACTTCGCCTTAGAACTTTGGTCGTCTGCGGGTATCGTCGCTCTACTTTTATTTGCAATGGTTATTGCGATATTATTCCAACGACTGGTGATGCATCGTGAAAATGAATTATCAGAGCAGGAGTATAGCAACCCAATTCCGCCTTGGGTTTGTTACCTTGGGGGCATGTTGGGGCTGTTGATTGCATTTGTTCTGCGGGTTGAATATAAGCCTCCTTCGGATTTAATTCAGGAAAGCATTGGCGCACTACTCCGAACTGCTGCTTGGTTTATCGCGATTGGTGTTTTAGAAAACCTTTACATCAACAAATTCTGGATGAAGAGGATTTTGCTCGCAGGGTTGATTGCAATGCTGCTGAATCTTTGTGTTTCAGGAAGCATCATATTCGCTTCGGTGATGGTGCCTTTCTGGACGGTTGCAGCGCTGGCTTGGAGCACCACTTTTTCAGATTCAACCATCAGGGGCCTTAGGCCTGCGTGGGTCTTTCCTGTAATAGCTGGCGTCACGGGATTTTTTATGGTTGGCGTTTTCCTGCCTCTTGCCAACGCCTTCACTTTAGGAACCCAGGCAATTCAAAATGGACAATTAATTGCAACTTCCCCACCCGATAGAAAAAATGATTCCAAGCTTATTAAACTTCGCACGATGGTGCTTTCTCCCTTGCAGCAAGCCTCTGCTTTAGAGCCACAGAACCCTCGCTGGAACCTCTTACTTGGCACTTGGTACCCTGTTGCATTTTTCGAAGCTACCCGAAATGGAGACAGCCAAGCGCTGGCTTTTGGCAACGCTGCCCTTCTGGAACTGGACCGAGCTGCAAAATTGAATCGTGAGTCGATCGAGCCCGCTTTGGTTAAAGCCCAAATCCGAACCCTTTACGCAGAAAGCAATAAAACCCAAGCTGTTAATCAGTATCTCGATGCTGCGCAAGCACTTAGGCAAGCCATCCCTTTTGATCCGTTCGAAATTAAGCTGCGTTTCCAGCTGGCGAACCTCCTTTGGAAAGCTTATTTGGCAGATGCAAAAAGACCTAATCGCGCTGAACTTCGAGAAGAAGCCCTCATTCAAACTAAAGAAGCGTTCCGATTAGACGCAATATTCTCAAATTCCCCAAGAAACCTAACAGACAGGCAACGAACGACATTAAATGCAATCATTCTTGGGAAAGACGCACCAAACCCTTGATATGTAAAGCATGTACGGTTAAAATCAAATCTTGCTGGTTGGGTAATCCTTTGCATTCCATCGGAATCTAACTCGCTTTATTGGCTTTAAATGCATATCAAATATGAACTTGTGGCTTTTTAAACAAGAACCTGATGACTTTTCTTATGCTGACCTCGAAGCAGCAGGCAAGACCCTTTGGGATGGGGTAGCTAACCCATTGGCGCTTAAGTACTTAAGGCAAATAGCCAAGGGTGATAAAGTCTATTTCTACCACACTGGTAAGGAAAAAGCTGTGGTGGGGGAAATGCTCGTGAGTGCGGGGCCTATAAAAGACCCGAATTCTAAGGATGAAAAATTAGTGGTAGTGGAAGTTGTTCCCAGCAAACGACTTAAAAATCCGGTAAGTCTTCTTAAAATTAAATCAGATTCTTCGTTCTCGGACTGGGAACTTGTTAGAATACCTAGACTATCAGTTATGCCCGTAACATTGAAGCAATGGAATCGCATTCAAGAATTGAGCAAAGAAATATTATGAGTACGGTATTGGCTAAAGCTGATGCATTACAGGCGAAGACAAAAAAGAAACTGCTTCGAAATGGTAAAGTCATGAAAGCTAAGGGACTAAAGAAACCGTCCACGCGAAAATCGAAGGTCAACTATCGCACCACCACCCAGTTGCGCTCGGATCGATTTCTTGCAGAAATCAAAAACGCTACCAGAGTTACTTTTGTTTCTCACATCAACCCTGATCCAGATAGCATTGGCAGCATGGTTGGGCTTGCTCATCTCGTAAAAAGCGTACTTGGAAAAAAAATCCGATTGACCCGCGATGGCCTAATCAATCGCTCTGAAAACAGAGCCATGGTCGATCTTCTTGGCTTGGAATTAGTTCCGATGGATGGAATTGAATGGCACGAAGGTGATGTTGCTGTAATGGTAGACAGTCAGCCTAAAACAGGCAGGCATTCCAACGAAAATGGCATTCCTTTGGTAGCTGTGATTGATCACCATGACACACCCGGAAATGTGCGGGGAATCCCTTTTGTTGATGTGCGCAAGAGCATGGGTGCAACTTGTTCTGTGGTTGCAGAATATCTTCGCGAGCAAAATGTGGAAGTATCATTTAAGGTTGCTACAGCAATGATGTATGGGATGGAAACCGAATTAATGGGTTTCCCCAGGCATGCAAGCAGTGCAGATGAAGAAGCGTTGCTTTGGCTTTTCCCCAAGGCAGATAAAGATTTACTTGCTGAGATACGAAACGCCCGCTTGCCCCAATCGCATTTTGAAGGGGTTGTTCAAGCCTTACAAAGTTCGTTTATTTATGACAGGCTGATCATTAGCTGGGTTCACGATTTGCCCCAACCCGAACTTGCAGCAGAAGTTGTTGATTTCTTGATTCGTTTTGAAGAAGTCGATTGGGCGGTATGCGCAGGGCTCTTTGAAAATAAATTAATTCTTTCTGCGCGGGCGTCGGGTGCAAATGCCAAGGCTGGCGAACTGCTGAAAAAAGTGGTTGGCCGGATGGGCAGGGCGGGTGGACATGACCGCAGAGCTGGGGGCGCCATCCAAATGAAAAGCATTTCATTCAACGCAGTTGAACAAGCGATGGCAAAACTGCGCAAAAGGCTGCTTAAAGCACTTCATATTGATGAATGCCGAGGCCAACGCCTTATATCACGCAAAGAAATGCTGGAAAACCTGCAATCCTAATTTCCTTACCTGATAACTATTTCCCGGGTGGATGCCAAACAGGCTGAAACGCCTGAGTGGGATTCATCAGCATTTCCACTGCACGGTGAAGAATCAAAATAAGGGGCCCATCATCTGGGAATTCTGCCAGGCTAAATCCTGAGATCTTCGATGCTTCTCTGAAATTGTTTTTTTCAAGTTCTATCAAAGCTTGTTCCGTAACTTGTTTCAGCCTTTTACTCTTTTCGTTCGCCTCTACAAAAACCTCGTAGATATCAACAGGCTCAACCACATTTACCACGGTGGTTTTACAAACCCTACGCGTGAGGAAACTATCATCTAGTAATTTCTTGGTTGCACCAGTAATCAAAAGGTAACTACGCAGATATTTGGTAAGCCCTTCGACCCTGCTTGCCAGATTCACTGAAGGACCCAGTGGGCCATATTTAAATTTTATCGATGACCCAGTGTTTCCCACCCAGGTTTTCCCAGAATTAATACCAATCCCTAGGGCAAGTGGTTCGCCAATTAGCTTACTCCACTTTTCATTGATCAGGGGAATTTGCATTTGCATTTTTTGAGCTGCGATTACGCAACGCTTTGCATGATCTGGTTGATGCCCGGGCGCACCCCACATTGCAAGCATACCATCACCAAGGTAGTCCACTAAAACCCCGGATTGATCTTGAACACATTTGGAAAGCGCATCAAAAATAACGCTCATCAATTTATTGGTACCCTCGGGCCCAATGCGTTCGCTAATCCTGCTAAACCCCCTTAAATCGCAAAACAATAATGTTGCGTCCGCTTCTCTTCCATTAAGTAATGTAGGTTCCAAGGCAAGTTGCCTAGCCAACTCAGGAGTAAAGAATTGTTCGAATTGCACCCGAGCCTGCACTGCATCTTTTTCATGCGTTTGGCGAACTAAGCCGGTGGACAATCCACAAGCAAGCATATCTACTAAAAGGCCTTCGATAATAGCAGAGCGGCGTTCACTTTTCGTGGGGGATCTTTCGCCATACAGGGCACCAAGAAAATTACCTTTAGAATCCATGATAGGTGCAGCCACGACAGCCATGGCTCCTAGATTAGTTTTCCCGACTTTAATTTCGCCTGTATGCCAAATTGTCTTTTTAAATTCAGAAAGCCGTTTCACAATGTTTTTGTTTGGCTCCCAGTTTTTAATATCAAGAAACTCCGGTGGATGAGCGGTGGCAACTTTCAAATTCCCGGGTGCACCGAGTAAAACCCGCCCAGACTCAAGGCCCACAATATCAACCAAGGCAACTGCAGCTTCCTTTATAAAATCTTGGCTTCCAATAGTTCCTTGAAGGACTTGCATGGTCATTTGCAACCAGTTGACAATATCAATAAACTCCGCATCGGTAACATTGGCAAGCTTGTTGGATTGCTCAAGAATGGTGGCATGACCGCTGATAGAGTCAATGATGGAATGAAAAATCTCGACTTCTTCTACTGGCTTATTTTGAGAATCTGCATGAAACTTGAACAACAAGGTATGCAAAGCAAAAGAACAAGGAATGGATTTTTCAACAACCTGATTGGGCTCAAGCATGGTTTCAACATCAAGTTGCCAAGGCTTTTTCGAGGTATTGGTTAGCCGTAAAGTTTTAGGGTTTATCAATTCGAGGGTGATTTGCCTTCTGCTGAAGGATGCCTCTGCCAAGGGGGCGACAACCAATCTGTCGAAACCATTTTCACCCGAACCTTGAATGAACGCAATTGGATTAGGTTCGCCAATGCGCTGCCTGCCTATTTCCAAGGAACCTAAAACATCCATGCTCCAGATAGCGCCATCTTTCTGATGAATTTCCAATGTACTCAACGAAAAATCTCCAAAAAGTAAAAGGCCGGATGCTCAATTATGGATCGGGAATTTTTTCAAACAAGCATAAAGTCTTTATATCAGCTAATCCAAGACATTATCTGCCAGAAAATCTAATATTAATCTCCAAGAAAAAACTCAAAGCTTAGAAAAAGCCTTGTTTTACAGCTACTAAATAAGCCTTTTGAAAATTTTTCAAAACTTTGAAAGTAATTCAATCACGTATTGACAGTTATTACAAACAGGGTATCTCAGCCCTCACTTAAGTCGCTCGAACGGTTTGCAGCAAACGGGTTGGGGAACCCAAAGCTAAGAACCAAACGAGGCAGGTGAAAACCTGAAAAACGAAGGCTTAAGAATCTGGGCAAGGATTGCTCAGAGCATCGACCAAGAGCTTGCTTGATAATCCAGCAAAGCGAAATGGCCGATGAAAAAGTTAATGGGGTGCTTCGTGCAAACGAAACATTTTAAAATTGGGGGTTAATGGCAGACACACTGGACTAGTTCCGTCCAGATTCGCCGGGGATTAATGCGCTGAGGGGAAAAGATTGATCTGATGCAGGCGTGAAAACGCCAACAGCCGGGGGGCTGGGCAACACCAATCTTTAACAACGATTATAAAATCTTAAGAGATCTTATAATTCACCTTATTCAAACCATTCTCCGCCGAGTTTTTTCACAAGAAAAGATGTCAAGCCACTTTCACTCGGATGCTACTGAATTAAGGGGATAAACATGGAAGAAATCAACAAAAACCTGCCTTGCAACAACGAAGAAACCACAGCGACAGAAGTGGCTCCAGATAAGATGCAGGTTTGGCACGACTTCAGAAAAAACCCATGCGATGAAATGAGAAATCAACTCATTGAAAAATATCTCCACCTTGTTAAATACAATGCTGAACGAATTTGGGCTCGTCTGCCCGATGGCGTAGAACTTGATGATCTTATTAGTGCAGGGGTTTTTGGTTTGATGGATGCCATCAGCGCCTTTGATACCGAACGAGGCGTAAAATTCGAAACCTATTGTGTACCCCGTATCCGTGGCGCAATGCTTGATGAACTTCGCTCGATGGATTGGGTTCCACGATTGGTTCGCAGCAAGGCCAGCAAAATGGAAGAAGCCAGGAAATCGCTTGAAGCTTTGTTGGGCCGGGCTCCTTTGCCTGAAGAAATGGCTGAAAAAATGGGCGTTCCCCTCGAAGAATTCCACAAGTTACAAGGCGAATCCACTGCTGTCAGCCAGGTCAGCCTCAACAAAAAATGGTATGAAACCGACAGCTACAAAGATGTTCGTGAAATCGATATTGTTGAAGACAAACGAGCTGAAGACCCTACCAAGAAAATTCAAAACCGCGATTTGATGAAAATGGTTACCAGGGGCCTTAATCGTAATGAACGCCTCATTATCATTCTTTATTATTATGAAGACATGACCATGAAAGAAATTGGCGCAACCCTTGACCTTAGCGAATCACGCGTAAGCCAGATGCACTCAAGCATTGTTAGCAGGTTGCAAACCCAACTCACCGACAGACGGGTTGAATTCAGCTTCTAATTAAAAATCATCTAAAAGAAGCAGGAGTGGGGAATTATTCCCTGCTCCTGCTTCTTTTTCCATTTCTGCCCAAGATCTCCTATAATACAAGGATCGGTATAGGATCCGTTTGCTTTTGTGGAGGTTTTCCGAATGAGTGGTACTCAGTTCAAAATTCTTATTGCGGATGATAATCCCCAAGGTGCAGAACTTCTTGAAGCCTACCTTGCGGACACGGATTTTTTGGTAAAAACTGCAGGCGATGGCGAACAAACCCTTAAAATCGTTTCTGAATGGAATCCTGATTTAATACTTTTAGATATCATGATGCCTAGGATGAGTGGTTTTGAAGTTTGCAAACGGCTTAGAAGTAATGCCGAGACTAAAACCATACCCGTTATTATGGTAACGGCTTTAGATCAACTTGCAGATGTGGAACGCGCAGTGGATGCAGGGACTGATGATTTTATTTCCAAACCAATCAAACAAAATGAGCTTTTGCTTCGCATTAATGCTCTTTTAAAGGCTAGGCACTCTGCCAACGACCTGGCCCGTACACTTACTTATCTGGAGGCACTACAGCAAAGCGGAATTCAATCCCCCGCCCGCTAGTACCACAAGCAACATGTCATTACCAAAAATCATTTTGAAACAAGGCAAAGCGAAGCCTTTTTATAGCAGACACCCCTGGGTTTTTGCAGGCGCAATTTCCAAAACAGAGCACTCTCCAACAGATGGCGCAGAAGTTGAAGTCTTTTCCTCAGAAGGTAACTTTATTGCTCGCGGGCTTTACAACAGCCAAAGTAAAATCCAAGTGCGACTTTATACTTGGAACGTAGATCAACCTTTAGACAAAGATTTCTTCAAATCTAAGTTCCAAAATGCAATCAAGTTGCGAAACGATCTTGGCCTTAACCATAACGAGGTCGGTTGCAGATTGGTTTTTAGTGAAGCAGATGGCCTTTCCGGACTTTGCGTTGACAAATATGGCAAATGGCTTGTGATGCAATTCACCTCGCTCGCAATGGCCAACCGCAGGGAAATGTTTGCAGATATCCTCCAGGAATTAATCAACCCCGAGGGCATTTACCTGCGAACGGAAAAGGGCATCGGCAAACTAGAAGGCATTTCCCTTCAGGATGAAATTTGCAGAGGGACCCCTCCAGAAGGCACCATACCCATACAAGAACATGGCCTTCAATTCATGGTTAACCTCACTGAAGGACAAAAAACTGGCTATTATCTTGACCAACGAGACAACCGTCTAGAAGCTGCGAAGCTTGCGAAAGGTAGGAAGGTTCTGGATGTCTTTTGTTATGGGGGCGGTTTTTCCCTGCATGCTTTGAAGCATGGGGCAATTGAAACCGTAGGAATCGATCAATCGGCATCAGCGCTTCATCTCGCAGCGGATAACGCCAAGCGAAATAATTTGGGCCCGAGCAGGTGGATTTTGGGTAGTGCCTTTGAAACTTTGGCCGAATTAGTTAAAACTGGCGAAAAATTTGGTGTCGTTGTGTTAGACCCTCCAAAATTCGCCCGCTCGCGAAGTGCCATTGATGAAGCGATTAAAGGATACCGAAGGCTAAATACATTAGGGCTAAAACTTTTGGAACCGGGCGGATTTCTGGTTAGTTGTTGTTGCTCTGGACTCATCACCATGGATATGATGGAGCAGATATTGGCCTTAGTAGGGGCTGACGAGAAAAGAGACATTCAGGTATTGCAACGCAGGGGACCCTCCCCTGACCATCCAGTTGCTGCCACCTGCCTCGAATCCCATTATCTCAAGTGTATTATCACTAGGGTGATGTAGTTTTTGTCTTTTTGTTATGTTGATACCATGTTGTAAAGGTATTGTGGTTTTTTAAACGCATTGTTTGAAAGGATTTTATTCATGTTTAAATTTTGGCGGTTTACACCTGTTGCGTTAGTTTTGGCTTTGGCAGTAGGCTCGTTTGCGATTTCTTACGCTCAAGAATCTGCACCGAAAGTTCAACTTCCTGCAGATACTCAAGCCCTTATACGCTTTAATTTCCGTGCTATGATTGATTCACCCCTTGCAAAAAAAATGGGCATTGAAAAAGCATCTGAAGTAATCAAAAATGTTCCAGGTGGCGAAATCCTTACTGAAATGGGCTTCGATCCCCTTAAAGATATCGACTCCATCACTATTGCTGCTCCTGGTGGTGGTGATATGGAAAAAGGCCTGATTATCGTCGTAGGCAAATTCAAAGCAGATAAGCTTGTTGCAAAGGCTAATGAAGAAGCTAAAAACAACAAAGACAAAGTGAAAACCCACAAAGCAGGCGATAAGACTATTTTCGAAGTGATCATCCCTGACCAACAAGTTCCCATGTTCATGATGATCGCATCTAATAGCACAATCCTTGCTTCCACCCAAAAAGATTACCTTGAAAAAACTCTTGCTAACTCTGGAAGCAAGCTTGCTAACAAAGATTTCTCCGCACTCGTTGAAAAACTTGATCCGAATCTTGCCATTTCCATGGTTGCTGTCAGCAGTGCTTTTCCTAGCAAAGCCATTCCTGAACCTGCCAAGGCTATCATCGAAGGCATTGATTCCATCGGTGGCGGTATTGGGGTCGACAAAGATGTAACCTTAAGTGTCAATGTTTTCACCAAGGATGAGGATTCTGCAAAGAAACTTAAAGAAACTATGGATCAAGGAATGGCACAAGCTTTAGGTTTCCTTGGTTTGATGGCTGCTCAGCAAAAAGAGCTAACCCCTGTTCTGGAATTTGTCAAATCGATGAAGACCAGCTCCAAGGCAAAGATGATGTCTTTGGAAGGCAAGTTGCCAGGCAAAATGATTGAAGATGCGGTTTTGGGTTCGAAGTAAACTTCATTGAACGCATTGAAACACAAAAGGCTTTTCCTTACTTCGGTAAGGGAAGGCCTTTATTATTAGGTAGATCAGGATTTTTCTTATTACTCTTTGACCCTGCATCTTTTAGCAATCTCGAAACATTTTGCCCATCCTTTACACCATTTTGCGCATTGAAATGAAAAGCCTCTTTCAACCAAAACTTCATTTCCGGATACGTGTTGCAAATGTTAATTGCGAAACTTGGGCTAACCTTGTTAAGGTATTCCTGAGATTTATTAGACTCACTTTTCAAAGCATAAACAATCCCCAATCCAAGATTGCCCAATCCTTCGTACTTACTGTTTAGCTTGCAGGATAGATAAAGTTTTTCTGCATCATCAAGCTTGTGACTGCCCAGATAAAGCAGACCTAGATCTGTGCAAACCCCGGACCCACCTGCACTGTTCTTGGACTTAGAATTGGAATTCAAATAGCGATCCACAGTAAGTTTCAAGGATTGTTCACTGTAACTGTTATCCAGAATATCTTCATCAATTTCATGCAGATTTGAATTCATTACCAAATGTGAAGTTTGATTACTTTTGTAGTAACGACCAGTTATAACTCCTAAAAAGACCGTGCCCAAGATAACCATGATTAAAAGCTGTGTCTTTTTTGAAATCACCCCCCACGGATTAACAGGCGCTTTATAAATCCCTGTAGATCCATTTAGAAATGCCTGAGTGTCGCTGTTTTGGATTGCAGTTATACTCGGAAAGGAAGCAAGCAATTCGAGATCTATCTTTTCGTTTTTAGAAATCTGCACCAGAGAATTCAAAACCTCAGCAAATGATTGTGGCCTTTTCATCGGATCGACCGACATCATTTTTTGCACCAGCTCGCATATGTCTTTAGAAAAATCAGGGCGAATGGTTTCAAGTAATTCCACTTCTCCACGCAAGTGCTTAAATGCCACCTCCACAGCGGTATCTCCCTGGTAAGGTGGATGACCTGCAATCATGTGATAGGCGGTCACACCAAGCGAATAAATATCGGTGCGCTGGTCAATCTGTTTTCCTTCAACCTGCTCGGGCGCCATGTACAAAGGCGTTCCTAAAGTCATTCCTGTTTGTGTAAGATTCAGAGGTTGGGCCAACGCAGCAAAGCGAGCTAGTCCGAAATCTGCAACCTTAACTTCGCCTTTTCGAGTAAGAAGAATATTCTCTGGCTTAATATCGCGATGGATAATGCCCAGTTCACTTGCCCGCTGTAAAGCAGATGCCACCTGCCTTAATACACTGACTAGGGAATGAATATCAAGAGTCCCCCTTAAGGCGAGATATTCCTTGAGGTTTCTGCCTTCAACATATTCAAGTGCCATGAAATGCTGACCCTCAGCTTCACCAATGGCATAGACTTGCACGATACAAGGGTGAACAACCTGAGCGATGGCCTCGGCTTCTTTTTTAAATCGTTGCAGGGAATCATTATCTTCTGCGAGATCGGCTCTTAAAATCTTGAGTGCAACTTTTCGTTTAAGTGAAACCTGTTCCGCAAGAAAGACTTGGCCCATACCGCCATGGCCCAATTTGTACAGCACTTTGAAATCGCCAATCAATTTACTCCCGAGGTCGCTATATTTAGCGGGGCCTGAATTATTTTGGGAATTATGATTCTCAGGGTTATTCATAAAAAGCTTAGGTTGTTGACAACTAATTACAGTGCCTTATTTTTCTGCGGAAGAAAAACCAAGAAACTGATTTACATCGTACTGGCAGCAATAATCATTATTGCCTAGGGCAAATAAGTGGTTGGAATCGGTACCAAAAGCGATGGCTTTGACTCGAAAATCAATGGTCAAGGTACCAAGGTGCGTGAAGTTTTCGACAGACCAGAATCTAACCTGCTGATCTTCCGATGATGCTGCAAGAAATTTTCCATCTGGGCTAAAGCAAATAGAGTTGATTGAGTGCTGGAACTCGCAGAGCATTGCAACTTTTTCAAAAGTTTGAAGATTCAGCACCATGACCTGCTTACAAACAAGAGCACAAGCCACGTACTTTGCATCAACACTTATCGCCAAGTGAAATGCACCCATGTTGCAACTATGAACAAGCTTATTGGTATCCAAATCCCACAGTGCAATCTGGCCATCTTTGCCACTGGTGGCCAACCAATCGACCCCTGCAACGACCAATCGATTCGCATCGGGAACAAAAACAATATCAGCGATGGAGTTGCCATCAACTGCATCCGTGAGTTGAATGGAAGGGCTGTTATTTTCAAGATTCCAAACACAAACTTCAGTAGTAAGAACGCCACCAGAAGCTAAGAATTTCCCGCAGGGTGAAAAAGCCAGACTAGTTGCAGGAGAGCAGGAACTCTCAACGATTTTAGTAAGTTTCCCTGCATGATAATCCCAAAGGGCGATAGAGCCTGAGGGGTTTCCACGCTGCTGCTTAGAGCCTTGAAAGATAAAAGAACCCGCAAGAACTTCGCCATCTTTTGAAAGAGCAAACGATAGAAAGTCTTCTGGATTATTCATCCCATAAGGAAAGGGTTTTTCTTTTATGCTATCGATATTCCAAATGTTAAGTGCATTGCCTGGGTTAAGAACCAAGAGTTCGTTTTGAACCGGATGTACGCAAATAGAATTGCGCAGCATACCTGGATGTACAGAAAGGGATAATTTAGTTTGCGGCTCAAAATCCCAAGTAGTTATGTGAACAACACCTCCGCTTGCAATGGTCTGACTATTAGGGCTGAATGCAAGAAAACGAACCTCTTCATCCATCTCGCGGGCAGCACTAACCTCCTGAAACAATTCGGTCGACCAAATTCGCACCAGCAGATCTGAATCTGCAGAAGCCAGATATTTACCATCCGGGCTTAAAGCGATTGCCTGCACTTGAATAGCATGGCTGTTTAGCAGAATAATGGGCTTACGATCTACTGTATTCCAGACCCTTACCGTTGTGTCCCACCCTGCAGAATAAAGCCTGCTACCATCGGGCGACCATACCATCGATGGAACTCGATCTTTATGACCTAGAAGTTTCCCTACGGGTTTCAGGCTTGTGGTTTCCAAAAGGGTGATACTGCAATCCTCGGTGGCAACTGCAAGTTCAAGGCCATCAGGCTTGAATGAAAGTGCGCTAACTCCCAACTTGGAAAGATGAACCTCCGCAATTGGTTTTTTATTCTTAAGGTTCCAGAGTCTTACTTTGCCATCTTCATGGCCGGTCGCAAGAAGGTTACTATCGAATGAAAAAGCTAGGGAAGTCACCCAGCTTAAAGATCGGGCGCCCCACTTGTGTTCCCCAGATTGTACATCCATAACATGGATATAATCAGATGCGCCTGCAGCCAAGCTTGCATCTTGATTAAACCGCCACAGCGGTATCATCGGCTCAAGTTCTTTTTTTATCTGCTCTTGGTTTGTTTTGATATTCCAGAAACCCAGAATCCCATCTTCTTCGATGGTCAGGATCGTATGAGGATTATTGAAGATAAGAGCGGAAATTTCGCTATCGGTTCTCATCGGGCTTTTATCAAATACCCTAACTAAGATCGAGGCAGATTCCATGGGCAGGTTTAATGAGTAGTCGGTTCGCATAGTACATTTCGCATGGTACATTACTAATCAGGAATTCAAAACCATCATAAATTATTTTACACACTTTACTGCAATCTGCATTCATTATCGTAACAATAACTTAAGAATTAATTGATAAAGGATTATTAACCATGGGCGATAAAGCTGAACTTGAATTTATTTCCTGGCTCAGAACCCAGGCAACCCCCAAAGATTGGGTTCCCGTTGGCCCGGGGGATGATACCGCTGTTGTTAACTGGCCCAATGATAAACCATGCCTCGTAACCTCCGACATGCTGCTGGAAGGCAGTTGCTTTATCTTGGCAGAAGCTGGCGCTGAAAGAATCGGCCGCAAAGCCATGAATGTCAATCTAAGCGATATTGCAGCCATGGCTGGCATACCTCGTGCTGCTTTGGTCAGCTTGGCGCTTCCTAGAAATGGCGGAAAACAGCTTGCCCAACAACTTTTTAACGGGCTAAAGCAAGCTGCAGATATCTTTAATACTGCCATCGTGGGCGGCGATACCAACTCTTGGAACGGCCCCCTTGCGATCAGCATTACTTTAATTGGTTACCCCGGACCAAAAGGGCCTATCCTTAGAAGCACTGCAAAACCGGGCGATGCCATTCTGGTTACTGGCCAACTGGGTGGCTCAATTCTCGGGAAACATCTTGATTTTATTCCTAGAATCGCTGAAGCACAGATTCTTTCGCAGCTTGCTAACCTAAACTCCATGATCGACATTAGCGATGGACTTGCACTCGACCTTCATCGCTTATGCGCTGAAAGTAAATGTGGTGCAACTCTTTTTGCTGATCAAATCCCCATTGCTGATGCGGCATTCCAGATGAAGGATGATAAAACACCCCTACAACACGCTTTGGGGGATGGCGAAGACTTTGAGCTTTTGTTTACCCTACCCGCATTTGAGGCCCAACAGTTGTTAAAAAACCAACCTTTTAAGGGCGTTCGGATCACTAAAATCGGGGAAATTACAAAAGATGGGCTTTTCATCGAAGAAAAAGAGCGAAAAATTTCTCTCGAGGCATTAGGATATACACATCAATTTGATTGATTGGCATACCTTACATTGGAGACTTCCCAGATGCGTCGGAACATTCTTTTCTTAACTGCGTTCTTCTCTTTATCCAGCTTCTTGTTCGCTGAGGAATGGCCCGCTTGGCGTGGCCCTAGAGGCGATGGGATTTCTACCGAGAAAAATCTTCCACTCAAATGGGGCAAGACTGAAAACATTCGCTGGAAAACTTCCATTCCAGGTAAAGGCCACTCTTCACCCATCGTCATCAATGACCGTATTTTTCTTTCCACCTGCCTTGAAGATAAACACGAACGCAGACTCCTTTCCATCGATCGTAATTCCGGCAAGGTGCTTTGGGACAAACCTCTTTTAGTTTCCGACCTTGAAAAGAAGCATGGCGAAAATAGTTTCAGCTCTGCTACTCCTGCATCCGATGGCAAGCACCTCTGGATTAGCTTCATGGATTTCCCTGCTGTTCGCTTGTTTTGTTACGACCTCGAAGGCAACAAGGTTTGGGAACAAAGCCCAGGCAAGCTTCTCTCACGACATGGGTTCTGCTCTTCCCCAGTTCTCCACAAGGATCTTGTCATCCTTAATTGCGATCAAGATGCTGAAGGCTATATCGTGGCTTACGAAAAAAACTCGGGCAAAGAAAAATGGCGTGTCGATCGTCCTAACAAAACCAGAAGCTATTGCACCCCTTTACTTATCAACACTGAAAAATTCCCAGGAGTCACCCAGCTTGTTCTAAGCGGTAGCAAGTGTGTCACCGGTTACGATGCAGATACTGGAAAACTACTTTGGATCATCGATGGCCCCACTGAGCAATATGTCGCCAGCCTCGTCTTTTTAGACCAGATCCTTTTTCTTTCCACCGGATTCCCTGAGTATCACCTCATGGGTATCAACCCAGATGGCCGTGGTAATGTCACCAAATCCCATGTAGCTTGGCATATCCCACACAAAGAAAACGGGCCAAAGGGCGCTTCCTATGTTCCTTCTCCCATCGCTCATGATGGGCATTTCTATGTCGTTTCCGATGCTGGCTATCTCGGTTGCATCGAATCAAAAACCGGCAAACGGCTCTGGATGGAAAAACTAGGCAAAAAGCACCACGCTTCCATTGTCTATGGCGATGGAAAGTTTTATATCGCTGATGATGATGGCAATACCTGGGTTGTCAAAGCCAGCCCCAAGTTCGAAATTCTTTCCAAGAATGAACTTGGCGAAATGTGCTATGCCTCTCCTGCGATTTCCAAGGGCGAAATTTTCATTCGTACCTGGAACTCGCTATACTGTATCTCTGACAAAACTACTTCCGCAAAAGCGAAATAGAAACAGGATCAATTTATGACTGAAGCTTGGATTGTTCAGGCCGTTCGATCTCCCATAGGTCGTGCCCATCCCGAACAGGGCATTTTCAGATTCGTCAGGCCCGACGATCTGAGTGCCGATATTCTTAAAAACCTTGTCGAACGCTCTGGCATCGACCCCAATCTCATTAACGATGTTTTTTGGGGCTGTGCCAGGCAAATTAACGAACAAGGTTATAATGTCGCCAGGCAGGCAGTTTTAATTGCTGGGCTTCCCCTAACAGTTTGTGGCACTACCGTTAATCGAAATTGTGGTTCTAGCCTCGAGGCCCTTCATCAGGCAACTAGGGTAATTCTTACTGGCGAAAATGATGTTGCAATTGCGGGGGGCGTTGAACATATGCATAAGGCGGGCTGGGATACCGTCCCCGAGCTTAGCCCACAGATGCTAAAACGCCATTGCACAGATGCCTTTCATATGGGCTTGGTTTGCGAACACCTCGCATCGACATTCCAAATCTCCAGAGAGTTTCAGGATGAATTTGCATTACGCAGCCACAAACGGGCCGCAAGTGCCTCCAAAGATGGCTTGTTCAAAGACGAAATATTTCCCGTCTGGGGCCATACCATCACAGGGGAATTCCAGCCTTTTTCAACTGATCAAACCATTCGGCCAGACACTTCATTAAAAGCTCTAGCCAAGCTAAAACCAGCTTTTCTAGAAAATGGAACCATCACTGCAGGCAACGCTTCACCTTTCAGCGTGGGTGCTGCAGCAGTCATGGTCATGGCGGATCAAAAAGCAAAAGAGCTAGGGCTGGTTCCTTTCGCAAAAGTCAAAGCCATGGCAATCGCGGGCAATGACCCATTATTCATGGGGATAGGCCCGGTCGCTGCAATTCAAAAAATACTTCAAAAAACAGGGCTCTCTTTAGATCAAATAGAAATCATTGAAATAAATGAAGCCTTTGCAGCACAGGTATTATCAGTGGCAAAGGAACTGAAAATCGATTCCGAAAAAATCAACAAGCTGGGTGGGGGTTTGGCACTGGGCCATCCGTTGGGCGCATCAGGCGCAAGGATTATAACCACCATGGTTCACGAAATGAAAAGGTCAAACGCCAAATACGCAATTGCTGCAATGTGCATAGGAGGTGGCCAAGGGATTGCAACCTTGCTGGAACGGGTTAGTTAGCACTAAAATCGGGTGGATACTTTTTAGCTGCTGTAGGGCTTGCTTTAGGCTTCGTGGTTTCAGGCGTCATTTGTTCGATCACTTCAAGCAACAACATTGCTCGATCTTCTATATTGACCAACTGCAAAAGAAGAATTTTCAAATCCACACTTAAAGGCAATGCGAAACTAAAAACATCGCAAAGATTACCCAGGCTCAAATCACTTTGCACCAACCTGTCGAGTTGCGCCTTAGCACTGGGTTGTTGCGTAAACCACTTGGTCATCTGCTTTACCAACTTGGCTCGAAGTCGATTTGCGTTTTCTTCAGAAGGAAGTGGCACATCGTGCAAAATTTCAACTTTAGCTGTACGGTAAAGCTTGTCATCATTTACTTCTTTGATGATTTTCGCCCGTGAAACCCCTTGCAATAACAAATTAAACCGGCCATCAGGTAATCGCTCTTCCTGAATTATCTTTCCTATGCAAATTTCAGAAAAGATAGGCGCAACATTGTTGGCACCATAACCAGCAGATGGCCGCAGCAAACACAATGCAATCAAACCGTTATCATCAAGGGCATCTTCCACCATCTGCTTGTAACGGGGTTCAAAAATATGCAATGGCTGGATAACACGCGGAAATAACACCACGTTGGGCAGAGGGAATAGCCTCACCTTACCATCAAAATTTTCCAATATTGTAGGATCCATGCTCATGACCAATTACAATAACTTATTTACTTGTAAACACTATGATATTTATAGTCATTAGCAAGATGGGTTTACGACCCTTGCAATACATTATCGAAAAAGAGGTTTCTTTTGTTTTCTTCCCAACTAAGTGCCACTGCTTTAGAAAACTTCTGCAGGACTTTATCCCGTAGCCTAAATGCTGGGCTAGACCCCATTCGAATTCTCCGCATGGAGGAAAAAAGAGGCGGTTCAGCTCTTTCTGTAGCCTCAGGCGATATTGCAGATTCTCTTTCAAAGGGCAATTCCCTTAAAGAAAGCTTTGATCAACATACAAACCTTTTTCCATTGCTTATGCTTTCCATGATCCAAGTTGGTGAAGAAACCGGCAGCCTACCGGAAATCCTTAATGAACTTTCCCGACATTATGGCGAACAAGCCATGCTTCAACGCAAACTCAAAAGCCAAATCACCATGCCTGTTTTTCAATTCGGCATGGCCATTGCTGTCATCGCAATTCTAATACTTGTTCTCGGGTTTCTTCCCAAGGCACAAGGTCAGCCAGATTACGACCCCTTGGGCTGGGGGCTAAAAGGCGCAACTGGTTCCATCGTCTTTCTGGGAATTATTATCAGCATAATAATCGGTGGTGTTTTAATCTGGAAAACCGTACTAAACAATGTCGCATTCAAGGCAAAAATATCCGCAATCTTTGTCAACCTTCCCATGGTTGGCGCCTACCTTAAAGAAAGCGCATTGGGGAAATTTTCCATCGGCCTTGGCCTGACTCTTAATTCCCCAATGTCCACCAAAAAAGCAATTAGGCTAAGCATGGAAATAACCTCCAACGATGCTTTTATAAAAGCCTGCCAACCTGTACTAGCTTCGATCAAAAAAGGCCAACCCATCGTACAAGCATTATCCCAATGCAGCATTTTCCCAGAAGAATATCTGGCGCAAATTGAAGTCGCTGAAGAAGCGGGTTCCATTCCAGAAACCTGCAAACGGCTCGCACTTCAACACTCTGAAGAAGCAGGTAGGCAACTCTCGATTATTTTTTACTTGATGGGCGGCGCTGTCTGGCTATGCACCGCTGGTTTTATTATTTTTATCATTGCGAGAATGTTTGGATCTTACCTCGGTATGCTGGGGGTTTAACGCTTTCCTTCATTTTTTGGTTTGAAGCTCGTGGTTCGAATCGTGCTTCCCACACGGTGCTCGATCACTGCAATATCGCACAACCCCAACGCTGTTTCTCCCAATAATTTGGGCGCCCTCTTTGCTAGGTCTTTAGGCAGAAAACTAGGCTCCTTTAAATTCAACCGGTACTCCTGCCTTACTTCCAACTCATCAGGCAATAATTGTTTCAACCCTTGTAACGCATGGCGATGAGTGCATAGCACCACGGTCTTTTTTCGAGACAACAGCACATCTCGAAATTCATCAAATTCCTTGCTACGATAATTTTTCAAGTCTTCTCTTCCAAGATAAAAAGCCACCGCATTACATTCCCTCGGATAGCAAACCACGGACTGATTTTCATCTGTGCAAAGTTCTCTGATGATATTTTTTGCAATCAAAGGCGATCTGAAATCCGCATACCATGGTAGAGCAACCCCTTCAGTAAAACCTAGCAAAACGAATAATCCCCCTGCAATCACTAAGGTTGATTTCTTTTGTAAATAATGATTATGAACTAGAAATGCACCAAACATTAACGCCAAAGGTGGAAAAGCAGGCAGAATATAAGTGGGTAATTTACAACCCGATAGGCTAAAGAAAAACAAACACCAGAAACCTGCGAGTAATAAAAACCCAGTTTCTTTCGAACGAGTGGCTCTTTGCTCTAAGCTCACCGATTGCATCGATTTTATCCAAGGCCATAACACAAACAATAAGGGCAACATTCCACCCAGCAACACAGGGATATAAAAGAAGACTCCCCGTTGATGATCAAACGGTTCTAAAAACCGCATCACATGGTGTTCCCAAACAAAATGCGATAGAAACTCCGGCCTGCGAATAGCTACAAAAATGAACCAAGGCAAAAATAATGCGCTTGATAACCCAAACCATATTCCCCATGCCTTCAAGGTTGGCTTTGAAAATCTTCCATCAATTCTTGTGATCAAATAAAAACAGGGAGCGGTCAATACAATCGCAATCGGCCCTTTTGTGATCACCCCCAAAGCTGCAAATACCCCGGAAGCAATCCACCATCCCATTTGAAATTCATTTTTTCGAACAGCCAGCACTCCCGTAAAAAGCGTTCCAAGAATACACATGGCTAACAAGCCATCCAGCACTAGCAACTTGCCCATGATGATAAATCCGGGGCATAGCAATAAAAACAATGTCCCAGCAAACGCTTCCCGCGACCCAACAATTCTTCTTCCAAGTTCATAGGTCAAAATCAATCCAAGCAATAACGCAAGTGCTGGCACCAAACGGGCCTGCCAAACTCCAACTCCAAATGTTTGATACGAAAACATAGTAAGCCAATAAAGCAAAGGCGGCTTATCGAGATAAGGTTCGCCAGCTAATAAAGGTACGAGCCATTCATTATTGGCGAGCATTTCGCGTGGGATTTCTGCATAGCGAGTTTCATCAGGTTCGAATAATGAAAAATCAAGCCTACTAAACAAAAGTAGAAGAGCAAGAATACATAAAATCAACCGATGTGAGAGCAATCCTTTTTCAGGCGCTTGGGTATCGCAGGTGGGAAAAAGAATTTCACACCAAAGGTGCTTCGTCCAATCGTAAATGTTATTCGGCTTACTGACGCCATCCATGGCTAATCCTCGTTGAATACAAGGATGAATCATGCCAGAAAACAGGGGTAAAGGTCAATGGAAGGCTACGCCTTGCCCGTAAGAATTCTGGTAAGATATCTCAATAATGGCAACTAAAGCTTAAAAGCCTAATGTTATGTGTTTTTTACAAGTAGAGACGAAATAATCCCAACCATGCTATTAATGATTGGTAGAATAGCTAAACTAATAAGATTATCGGTTAATTACGGTGCTTAATGCTTCTTCAAACTCAAGATCTTTCCAAATGCTATGGCGATTTTTATGCGCTACGGTCCCTTAATATGCACATCTCGCCGGGCGAGGTCTATGGCCTATTGGGCCCCAACGGCGCAGGAAAATCCACCGCACTTCGCCTTATCATGGGCTTCCTTCAACCGTCCTCGGGCAAAGCCTTAATCGCTAACCACGATTGCTGGGCCGATGGCGTTGCAGCTAGAAAAAAAATCGCTTACCTCCCAGGCGAACTGCGACTCTACGAAAATATGTCAGGTAGGCAATTAGTTAATTTTCTCAGCGGCTTACGCAACAGACCCGTTCGCCCAGACCTAAACAAAATGGCCAGCATTTTTGATATCGACATCGATACCCCCATGGCAAATATGTCTAGCGGTATGAAGCGCAAAGTCGCACTGCTTTTAGTGCTTGATCCCTATGCAGAACTCATCATCATGGATGAACCTACAAATACACTTGACCCGACCATGCGTACCGCTCTTCTCGATGAAGTTAAAGCTGCCAAAAAAAGAGGTCAGGCAGTTTTCTTTTCTTCGCATGTTCTTAGTGAGGTTGAAACCGTTTGCGATCGCATAGGCGTTTTACGCAAAGGCCAATTGGTTCATCAGCAATCGATGAGCGACCTAGCATCTGGCAGGCGCATTCGTTTAAGGCTAGCTCGCAATACTATCATTCCCGATTTAACGGGGTTGCTTTTAGTTCGCAAGGAAGAAACGCTTTTGCATCTTGAACATAATGGCGAACTCGAACCCCTCATGGGTTGGATAGGCAAGCTCGATCTCTTAGAGCTTAGTATCGAACCTTTGGGCCTTGACAGTATTTATCGAAAAATCCACGGAGAAGGCGCGTGATTCTTACCCTTGTTCTTAAACTTCTTCGCGATCTCAGGCTGACTTTGTTCGTCACCGCCTCTCTCCTTTGCTTGTTCCAGGTCTTCTGGACCAAAATCATGGAACGCATCATCGCACAACTCGCCCCCTTCTTTTATGGCATGGCTGGGTATTCTGGTATCGATATCAAGCAAGTTGAAAAAGTTGTATTTGATGGCCCTGGAAAACTCATCCGATCCATCATCGGAGGCGAAACTATCGACCTTAATAACGCAATGGATATGTTCACCATCGCCTATGTTCATCCCCTGGTTCAAACTATCATTTGCATCTGGGCAGTGGGAAGAGCCGCGGGTGCTCTCGCAGGAGAAATTGACCGGGGTACCATGGAGCTTCTTCTTTCCCAACCCATTGGAAGGGGCACTTTAATTCTTGCCCACCTCGTTGTTGATATCATCACCATTCCACTTATTTGCCTAAGTATGTGGTTTGGTTCTTATGTTGGCTACTGGCTTGTAAACCCCTTAACATTGAAAGAATATGATAACCTTCCCAAGATCCAAAAGGTGGATATCGAGTTTGGAATCGCAGGGCTGAAAGTAAAAATAAAAGATCCCACATTAACAGCATCGGCCCCTGTTCAGACAAAAATGGCACCAGGCGAAGGAAGGCTCGCTTTGCATCCAGAACTTCTTGGTAAAGGACTTTTAGCAACAGGCGGTTTGATTTTCGCTATCACAGGCATCACCATGGCTATTTCCGCAACCGGCAGATTCAGGTTCCGTGTTCTGGGCTATGCTGTTTTCCTAATTCTTATCATGTTCCTCGTTAATGTAATTTCACAAGTATGGGAACCTCTCATGCCCTTACGCCCGCTCACCATCTTTTATTACTATCAGCCCCAACAAATGATTCTGGGCAGAGGATGGAGCGTCAATTTCTCGGAGTGGAACCAAGGCGAAACTTTATTTCAAATCCCATGTCTTCTCGTTCTTTATGGCGTTGGAACTCTAGGGTATCTAATATCTTGGCGCATCTTCGAACGCAGAGATATCCCTGCGCCCATCTAAAAGGTATACTCTTCCTCATAGCTATTTAATCGAACTCTCATGGTGGTTTACTATGAACAAGAACTTTCGTAACCGTGTTTTGATTTTCTCATCCTTCGCACTCATCGGCCTCGTAACATTCCTCTCTGGGTTTGAATTCCTCTCTGCGCAAGGAGCCGTTCCCAAACCTTCCAACACTTGGATCTTCGATACCAAGGGTGTTTCCAGCCAAAGGCTCTCTGATAAAGCAGGCAGGTTCTCTGGAAAAACGATTGGCGTTCCCTCCTTCAAGCAAATTGATGCACATAGCTTTCATGAGTTTCATGGCACCGATGGGTTTATTCTTAAAGAAAACGCAACTGGCGCAGAGCCCGGGATGCCTCATGAAAAATTCTCCCTCTCTTCTTGGATTCGTATCGATGAAGGCACCACCAACGGAGGCATTATTGGCTGCATCCAAGACAATGGCAATTACGAAAAAGGTTGGCTCCTTGGCTACGATAACGACAAATTTACCTTCACTCTAAGTTCAAACGGTGCAGATGATGGCGATGGGAAAATCACCACACTTCGTTCCAAATCCAGTTATCAAAAAGGAAAATGGTTTCACCTAGCTACTTCCTATGATGGTGCTTCCATGCGTATCTTCATCAATGGCAAACTCGAAGGCGAATCCAAGGAACAATCCAAATCAATCAACTACGCATCTTCAGCGCCTTTCATCATTGGTAGATACCGTGATGATGATGAAGATTTTGGCTTGGTAGGTGCGATCAAAGAGATCAACCTCTATCAATCTGCATTATCTGCAGACCAAATCGCAACCCTTTTCGAAAAAGATGCTGCCCTTGCAAGTCTTGCCCCAATACCTCTTCCAACAGGTTTTGTTATTGCACCTTATTTGCAATTTCCAACAAAAAGCTCCATAACCATCATGTGGGAAACTTCTGCTATTGCATCTTCAACAGTAAAGTTTGGTACTAAGCTACCGTTAGAAATGTCTACCACAAAAGAGGGAGCCTCGCTTATTCATGAGGTACTTCTAGAAAAGCTCGAACCTGCAACCAAGTACTTTTACCAAGTTGAAAGCAAATCCGATTTAGGTGGAGTTGCACAATCTGGGATACTTACTTTCCAAACTGCAGTTGTTGATGATGAACCCTTTTCTTTTTGCGTCATAGGCGACACCCAGAAAAATCCAAAAATGACAGGTAAAGTCATGAAGCTTATTTGGGAGCGCAGGCCGCATTTTCTTATGCATGTTGGCGATGTCGTCGATAATGGCCCTGATAAAAAAGAATGGGTCAACGAACTTTTTAAACCCTCCATCGATCTTCTTTGCAGAGTCCCCGTCTTCCCTACGATTGGCAATCATGAAAAAAATCATGAGCATTACTACAACTATTTCTCACTGCCCAAACCAGAATATTTCTACCGCTACAGTTATGGAAATGCAGATTTCTTTGTGCTTGATAGTAACAAATCGCTGCTCCCTCTTACCCAGCAATACGCCTGGCTTGAAAAGGAACTTGCATCCTCCAAGGCTACCTGGAAAATCGTCTACCATCATCATCCCGCATACTCTTCTGATGACAACGATTATGGCGATACCTGGGTGGGTGGCTCCAACCTAGGCGACAAGAACGTCCGATCGATTGTTCATCTTTATGAAAAATATGGTGTGGACATGGTATTCAATGGCCATGTTCATGTTTATGAACGAACACTTCCAATCAATGGCGGGAAGGTCGATCGCTTAAAAGGTATTACTTATGTAACCAGCGGAGGTGGGGGCGGTTCGCTCGAAAACTTTGCGCCCAACCCTACATGGTTTAAAGCCGAAATCAGGTCCGATTATCACTTTTGTCAGATCTCAATCACAGGCAACCGACTTAATCTAAAAGCTTTCGACCACGAAGGGCGCCTGTTCGATCAGTGGGATAAAGACAAGTAGCATCAACTAAATTAAACCTTACGAAACTTCAAGCACGGGCTTGCCCAGCACATTCATCTTGGGGGTGATACCCAAGCCGGGTGCGGTGCTTGCAGACATTTTTCCATCAATTCTTTGAGGCGCTCCATCTGCAATACTTACGGAAACATAGCTATTAAAATCAGTAGCAGAGAACTGAAATTCTGGTGGGGTGCTTTGCGCCAAGTGGGCAATCGCTGCGGTAATAATATCCCCGCCCCAGCTATCTTCTAATGTCATTGCAATGCCAAGGGAAACGCAAAGATCGCGTGCCTGTTTCACTTTCGTAAGGCCGCCAAACTTACTGATTTTAAGGTTCACCACATCCATAGCTAAATCTGCATTCCCTTTCATCAGCACATCAACCGAATCAATCACTTCATCAAGAATAAAAGGATTGTTTGTGTGCCTTCGAATGGAAAGGCATTCTTCGTAAGAAAGGCATGGTTGCTCAATATAAACATCTACATCTTTAACAGCTTTTACAACCCTCATCGCATCATGCATAAGCCAACCGGTGTTAGCATCTGCAACTAATCTATCGCCTGGTTGTAATTTAGCTGCAACAGCTTGGATACGGGCAATATCAACTGCGGCATCGCCACCAACTTTAAGCTGAAACCGCTTGTATCCCTCTGCCCGATAGCCCGCAACTTTATTGGCCATCGCTTCGGGGGCTTCCTGAGAAATAGCCCGATACAAGTTAACGCTGTCCCCATATCTTCCACCCATCAAAGTGCAAACAGGTTGGTTCGTAACCTTGCCAAGGATATCCCAACAAGCCATATCAATACCCGATTTTACATAGGCATGGCCTTTAAGCGCAGCATCCATTAGGCGATTTAGCTTTTGCAATTCAATTGGATTTTCACCAATCAAATGTCTGCCAAGTTCAACGATACCAGCGCGAACGCCGTTGGCATAAGCAGGAAGATAGAAGGGCCCAAGCGGGCATACTTCGCCATAGCCTACAACGCCTGTGTCGGTTTCAATTTCAACCACGGTCGAATCAAAAACGGAAACGGATTTGCCACCCGACCATTTGTAACTGCCTTCAACAAGAGGAAGATCGACTTGGTAAGCACGAATACGCTTGATTTTCATAAAAGTCACTCTTAAACAAATTAAATATCAGTAATACGAAATATTAAAACACTTACCGCTTCACTTCCATTACTAATTATTATTAAACAAATACTTCGTCAGCAAATCGTAAAGGTGCCTCGTGGTGTTCTTTCCTTCATTAATACTATGGCTTCGATTAGGGTAAGCGAGCATGGTAAATTGTTTGTTATGGCTTATTAGTTCATCAATAAGTGTTTCCATTCCTAGGTAATGACAATTGTCATCGCCTGTGCCATGCACAAGAAGCAGCTTACCTTTCAACTGATGTGCAAAATTAATGGGCGAACCATTTTTATAACCCTCTGGATTATCTGCGGGCAGGCCCATGTAGCGTTCCTGATAAATAGTATCGTAATGGCGCTGATTAGGCACGGGCGCAATCGACATACCGGTTTTATAAAGATCAGGATGGCGAAAAACCGCATTGAGAGTCATCGACCCACCACCACTCCAACCCCAAATCGCAATTCTAGAAGCATCCATATAGGAATGCGTTTTCAAAAGCTCTTTGACAGCATTAGCCTGATCAGAAGATGCAAGGATTCCAACCTGCCTGTAAACACTTTTGCGCCAATCCCTTCCCCTAGGCGCTGGCGTACCCCGGTTATCAATACTCATAATCAAATACCCATTTTGGGCAAGCATGGCATGCCATAAAAAACGCTTCCCATCCCAGCGATCAAGCACGGTCTGCCCTGCAGGTTCGCCATACACATAAAACAAAACAGGATGCTTTTTTGCAGGATCAAACTCCGGTGGTTTGATGCACCATCCATCCAATTCAACACCTTGGTCAACCTTTACTCTGAAGAACTCCGTGCCCACTTTCTTGATCGTTTCAAGTTTCTTCTTAAAGGCTGCGTTTTCAGTATAAGTCTTGATCACCTTATGATCAGCAAGATGAATCAACCGGGCGGAAGGTGGAGTATTGAAATTGGAAAACCGATGAACCGCATGGGTTGCATCAGGCGAAAGGGAATAAGCATGCGTGCCTTTCATATCCTTGGGGCTTACCAACTCAGGATTTCCCCCATTAAGCGAAACCCGATAAAGATATCTTTGCGTAGGGTTATCAGGCGAAGCCATGTAGTACAGCCAGCCATTCTTCTCATCAACACACTCAATATGAGTGACATCAAAATTACCCTTAGTGATCTGGGTTATTTTATCCCCACTACGAGAAACCAAATAAGCATGGCACCAGCCATCGCGCTCACTCAGCCATATAAAATTCTGGTTCTTGTTTATCCAAAGAAATTCGTTATCGTTTTCGACCCAAGCCTTATCTGTCTCAATCATAATCGTGTTGCACTTACCGGTTTTGGGGTCTGCAATCATCACCGTGTTTTTGTTTTGCAATCGATTAAACTGCTGCAGCACAATGCTGTTTTCCACCCAATCCATCTTGGCGAGGTAATGATCGCGGGAGTCGCCCGGGATCTGCAGGAAAGCTGTATCGCCACCCTTGGCACTGACAACACCAATCTTGGCTGAAGGATTTTTCTCCCCGGTTTTCGGGTAACCAAAAGTAATCAACTTAGAGTAAGGGCCATCCGAACTGCTGGTGATAAGAAAATCTTTGACGCCTTCGGTATCGATTTGCCAGTAAGCCACAGAATTACTATCAGGGCTCCAACGAAAACCTTTTCTCAGCCCTAATTCTTCTTCATAAACCCAATCGAAAGTACCATTGATCAGTTTTGCAGTGCCATTGGTTGTGAGCGGGGTAATATTAAAATCGAGTAGATCTTGAACATAGAGGTTGTTTTTATGAACAAAGCAAACGCGTTTACCATCGGGTGAGAAGGTTGCAAACATTAGCGTAGAAGGAAGAAAATCACCCCCTAGTTTTTTGAGTTCTCTATTAGAAAGATCAAGCACCCAATAATCACCACGGGAATTTACACGCCATACTTTCTTGCTATTGGTGTAAATCAGCAACTTGGATCCATTATCCGAGAATTCATAATCTTCGACATTAAGAGGCTTGGTTTCCCCAGCAGGAATCAACCAATGCTCGGGCACAAGGGTTTCTTGAACCCCTGAATTCAAATCATGGGAGACAAGCTTCTGGCCTTTGTCGCCAGACTCGAGGGAGATGCTCACAGCACCATTTTTACGCCATCTTGTTGCAGGCGCGCTTTCGAGTTCAAACTCTTTAGAGTTAAAAATACGATCAACCGTTAGAATACCAGGTTCAACCTTGGCAGCTTGAGCGTAAAGTTCAAATGCAAATAGATCCACTATCAATAAAAGCAAAAAAGAAACTGCAATTACTCTAAAGGTTTTCATTGTCGACCCTTAATAGAAAATAACAAACTCAGAATGCTGAAATTATTCTAACGAAGGAATCTTTTCCATGCTAACAAGTTAAAATAAAAGTAACACTAACCCCATGGATTGGTTCATCTTATTTGGTACGGCCCTGATCATGTAAGTTTCCCTGATGCTTCAATGGGCCATACTTCCACTACGATGTCATTTTCATAAACAAGTATTTCACGATGCAAATTGCAGGTGGTGCAAGCATGAGTTGGGATGAAGTGAAGCAACTGGCCTACCTGCCAATCCGGGCATTGATTAATCACGCAATGCTCCTCCGCAAGAAAGAAAGGAATTTCGACATCGGAAAAATCCCTGATACCCGGAAGGCCAAACTCACACCCCGCACCTTTCACCCCTACATCAATCACTGCCTTATGAGCTGAAGGCCTGCTGATCACCCTAACCAAAACAGAAAGAGCAATTTCAAACTCAGGGATCAGTTTCTTATACTGCTTATCCATGGTGGCATAGGTGCCCGCTTGGATTTCGTCAACGCCAGCAAGTGCCCCGGTGCTGTCGTAGGTTGAACTAGAACATCCACTGATGCAAAAAACCTTATATCCAGCAGATTGAATCAGGTCACGCGTTTCAATCGCCAACTGCATTGCAGCTTGGGCCCGCGAGGTTCGTTGTTCTCGATCAAGCACATTAACCAAATGCCCCTCGTATGCTTGCAAGCCTGCAAACCGAATGTTGGGCAGCTTCACAATATTGCGCACCAATTCCAAAGCGGCATCCCCAGGCTGAACACCACACCTACCCATGCCAATATCCACTTCAACCAACAAGTTCACGGTTGAAGATTCTTCTACCGCTGATTGCGAGATTGCAACCGCATGTTCAATGCAATCAATCGCAACACTTATGCGGGCCCTCTTCGCAAGCTTGGCAAGCCTCTGTGTTTTAATCTTCCCTACCACTTGATTAGCAATCAAAACATCATCAAACCCATGCTCAACAAGCACCTCAGCTTCAGCAAGCTTGGCACAAGTCATACCAACAGCCCCTGCAGCAATTTGCTTCTTGGCCAAAGTGACACACTTGTGGTTTTTAAAATGGGGTCGCAACTTCGAAGGGCGATCCTTGAAGAAAGAAGCCATGCGAAGTAAGTTTCGCTCACACGCCCCTCTATCCAACAATAAAGTTGGAGTATCAAGATCCGATAATTTCATTCCGATTCTTTGATCTATTCCGGCCATGGGCTTTTCTCCGTTCCTAATGAATACAATACTGCCTTGGAATTGGTATATTCGTGAACCGCTTCTTCAAAGCCTAACTCCGCACCGATTCCGCTCATTTTATAGCCATAAACAGGCACATTAGCACGAAGCGCACCGCCCCCATTGATCGCAATCCTTCCCGCCTTCAATCGCCTTGCCACCCGCAATGCCCTGCCTCCATCATTGGTCCAAACATTAGCCATCAATCCAAAATCACTGTCGTTAGCTATTCGGATGGCATCTTCTTCATCTTGATAAGTCATCACGCTGAGAACCGGGCCGAAGACTTCTTCTCTTGCAATGGTCATGTTGGAAGTTACACCATCGAAAATAACAGGCGGATGAAAGCACCCCTCATTTTGCGATAGGGCAGAATCAGCAAGAACAGATCGAGCGCCTTCTTTTTTGGCCTGTTCAATGTAATTGATGACAATCTTTTTATGCTGGGCGGTAGCAAGGCATCCAAGATGATTTTTAGGATCCGTGGGATCACCCTGCCTAAGCGAACCCACCTTTGCAACAATGCGTGCAAGGATTTCATCATGCTGACTCGCATGAACAAGCAATCTCGACCCTGCAACACAAACCTGACCAAGATTAAAAAAGATACCCGTGATCACCCCGTTAACAACATTTTCCAAGTGTGCATCGGGAAAAACAATGCTGGGTGTTTTACCACCAAGCTCTAAAAGCACACCCTTCATCCCAATCTTGGCGGCTTGCAACATTTGCGCCCCGGTCTGATGCCTGCCTGTAAATGTAATTTTATCCACGCCCCGGTGTTCAACCAGCGCAGTACCAACTTCTGCACCAGTCCCATGAATCACATTAATCACACCCGCGGGAAATCCAACTTCAAGCGCGAGTTTAGCAAGCATCAATGCTGAAAGTGGGGAAACCTCGGAAGGTTTAAGGACCACGGTATTGCCACACGCAAGGATGGGGGCCAACTTGATGGCGGCATTGGTAAGAGGGAAATTCCAAGGCACAATCGCAGCAATAACGCCCATGGGTTCGCGAAACTGCATTGTCACATTATCGGGCAATGTTCCATAACACTTGCCTGCAATCTTATCAGGCAGTCCTGCGTAACTTTCAAAAAGATCTGCAGCACAAGGCACATCAAAACCAAGGGTATCTCGAATGGGCTTGCCCACATTCAAAGTGTCGGTCATTGCCAAATCGTTAAGGTTCTCGCGGATTTTTTCTGCAAGCTTATAGAGCAACCTACCCCGGGCCAGGGGATCCATCTTCGGCCAAGGCCCTTCATCAAAAGCCTTGCGCGCAGCCTGCACCGCAGCATCAACATCCCGAGCATCTGCAAGGGCAACACTCGCAAGCAATGCGCCGTTAGCTGGATTAATCACATCCCATTTCTTACCCGCAATACCATCCACCCAGTTATTATTGATAAAAAGCTTATCGGGCCAGTTCTTCATGATCAAGCTCCACCTCAATTAATACCAGTTTCAAATACTTTTTAACCACCGCAACCAAGTTACGAAAACTAGGCGAGATAATTCCTTCAACGATATTTCAATCATTGTGCATTGAATGGGACTTTATTCAAGACAATAAAAAACACGACAAAGACTCTCATAAATTGAATTGCAAAAAACCTGATAAACCATGATAATCATTCCTCTGCCTGCTTCTTGTCTCTGATTGCTGAATAAAAGGAGATCGCCATGCTTGAAATTTTCGGAGCTGCAAAAACACCGGGCGAAACATTCAATCGCAGAAAGCTGATGCAAGCAGGCGGGCTATCCCTCTTTGGCCTGACCACACCGGGCTTTCTCAAGGCTAAAGAACAAAGTAGCAAACGACATCCAGGCAAAGCCAAATCGGTGATTCTATTCAATCTGCTGGGCGGACCCAGCCATATGGATATGTTTGACATGAAACCCCAGGCCCCCGCAGAAGTTCGTGGGGAATTTAAACCCATCGCAACTTCGCTGCCAGGCTTGCAAATCTGCGAGCATCTTCCAAATACCGCCAAATGGATGCACAAAACCAGCCTCATCCGAACCATCACCCACAACCACAACTCGCACAATCCTCTGCCCATCCTAACGGGCTATACCGATGGAAACCCTGCTGCTCTTTCACCCGACCCCAATGATCCACCCGATGTGGGTGCTGTTTGCCAATACCTTGGCATTGGCCCCCGCGATGTCCCAGGTGCGGTCTGCCTGCCTTGCTATCCCGGTTGGGGCGAAGGGCACCGCAGGCCAGGCACCTATGGTGGTTTTTTGGGCCGCCAGTATGATCCCGTTTTTTCTTTCTGCGACCCCACCTTTGCCTCTGAACCAAAAATTAAACATTACGACCCCGTCTTGGCTATGGGCGATCCCTTTATGCCGGGCCTTGGTAACGCTGTTGATATGCCCGCCCACCGCTTCGAAAATCGTAAATCCCTTCTCACCCGCCTTGATCTCGCCTACAGAAAACAAGTGGAATCAGCATCGCACATCAATCTCGATCGCCATCAGCAACGAGCCTTCGAACTTTTGACATCAAGCAAAACCCGCGAGGCCTTCGATCTCTCCAAGGAACCCGAAGCACTACGGGAACGCTATGGCCGTAATCTTTTTGGTTCCAGCATGCTTGTTGCCCGCAGATTGGTGGAAGCTGGCGTACCCTTCATTAGTGTGCATCAGGAAATATTCAAGCATTACGGCCACTCCTACGACATGCACGAAAATAATTTTGGCATGTTGAAAAACTTCAACCTCCCCATGCTGGACAAACTGCTTCCAGCCCTGCTTCAAGATCTTGAAGAACGCGGCTTGCTCGATTCAACGCTGGTTATTGTAATGGGCGAAATGGGCAGATCCCCTCGAGTCAATGGCAAGGCGGGGCGCGAACACTGGCCCCAATGTGGTTTCAGTTTGTTAGCGGGCGGCGGAACTAAACAAGGCACCGTTTTTGGAACCACCGACAAAGAAGCTGGCTACCCAGTCGACCACCCTGTACGCCCTTGCGATCTCATCGCCACCATTTATCACTTGTTAGGAATCGACCCACACACACTTATCCACGATAGAATTGGCAGGCCTTTCCCTATCGCCCGTGGAGGAGATCCCGTACAAGGTGTGATTGCGTGATCACCTAGAATTGATCCTGCAATAAATTCAATGCCTCATGATCTCCACCAAATACCCAACACCAAGAAAAACACCTAGTACAATCAAAAAGTTATTACTACTCCCATGATTTCTGTAGTAATCTAAGTACTGGCATTCATACCTTATAAATCAACCACTCAAGCGAGAATCAAAAATGAGCCAACCTGTATTCACCTTCGATGTACATCTCGATCTAAGCATGAATGCCCTCGAATGGAATCGCGATTTGCGCTGGTCCATCGAAAAGATCCGCAGGTGGGAATACACCATGAAGGATAAAGTTGACCGGGGCAACAATACCGTAAGCTTCCCTGAAATGCGCAAAGGGCACATCGGGCTATGCGTTGCAACCCAGATTGGCCGTTATTCCCCCTACTTCCACAAACTCCCAGGCTGGAATTCCCCCGAACAAGCTTGGGCTCAAACCCAAGGCCAGCTAGCATGGTATCGGGCCATGGAAGAAGCAGGCGAACTTGTGCAAATCCGTAACCTCGCACAACTCAACAACCATCTCGATTTATGGAAAAATTTCAACACCTCGAATGGGACCCAGCCCTATACTCAGGAATCGCTTAAAAAGGCAAACCATCTTCCCATCGGCTACATCTTAAGCCTCGAAGGCGCAGATTCCATCATCACACTTAAACACCTCGAACGAAGCTACGCAGACGGGCTTCGAGCCTTGGGGCCCGCCCACTACGGCCCAGGCAGATACGCTCATGGCACCGATGCTGAGGGTCCTCTTCCTGCCGCAGGCAAAGATCTTCTCAAGGAAATGCAACGCCTAGGGATCATCCTAGATGCCACACATTTGAATGATGAATGTTTTTGGGATGCCATGGATATTTATCATGGGCCTGTCTGGGCGAGCCATCAAAACTGCAGGGTGCTTGCGCCTTGGAACCGACAATTTGCAGATGATCAAATCAAAGCAATCGTTGAACGAGGTGGCGTTTTAGGCATGGCTTTTGATGCCATCATGATGGTGCCGGGTTGGGTTCACCTCAAAAGCAAACCTTCTGATTTTCAATTAAAGATCGAACGGATCTGCGATCATATTGATCATATCTGCCAGATTGCTGGCAATGCAAAACATGTAGGTATCGGAACCGATCTCGATGGCGGGTTTGGTAATGAACAAACGCCCATGGACCTCGACACCATCGCAGATTTGCAAACCATCCCAGGCCTGCTCGATCGCAGGGGATATTCAAAACCAGATATCGAAGGGATCATGGCGGGCAACTTCATCAACCTACTTCGCAAGGCTTGGAAATAAAACAATATAGCCATAGCAAAAGGCATTCTTTATGAAATCATCCTCCTGCATCACATTGATTCTCACGATATTTTTCATGGGCATTGATATACCACATTCTTTTTCGCAAACAACAATTTCTGAGCCAAAAATTATTGGCCATCGTGGCCTGATGCACGAGGCACCAGAAAATACCCTTACGGCTTTTTCCACCTGCATCAAACTTCAGATCGGCATCGAACTCGATATCAGGCGAACCAAAGATGGTGCTCTCATCATCCTTCATGACGAAACACTAAATCGCACAACCAATGGCAAAGGAAATGTATCTGACCTCACCCTTCAAGAATTAAAAAATCTTGATGCTGGGACTTGGTTTCACCCAACATTCAGGAACGAAAAAGTCCCGACACTCGAAGAGTTTTTCATTCTTCTAAAAACATCAGCCAACAAAAATACCATGGTTGCAGTTGATCTTAAAATCACCGATGCCACAATTGAAAAAGAAATCATTGATCTTGCGAATAAACATCAAGTGCTGCCCCAACTGGTGTTCATAGGCTTGGCCATAAGCGATTTGGAAATTCGTAAGAAGTTAAAACTTGCAGATGCCAACGCACATATTGCGATGCTTGCTAACAAATTAGAAAACCTCGAACCCGCCCTCAACGATGTTCATTCCGACTGGGTTTATGTGCGCTTCATTCCAACCGCTGAAGAAGTGAAAAAGATCCATAACCGGGGAAAGAAAGTCTTTTTGGTTGGCATGTTGGTAGCAGGGAAGGAACCAACAAATTGGCAACTAGGCAAAGATGCTGGCATCAATGCCTTGCTTACTGATCACCCTTTTGAATGCAGAAACACTTGGCGTGCAAACACTAAAAAAGAACAACAGTAAACAAACTTACTTCACCTCAGGCTTTAGCTCCGCAGTCATTGCAAATAACTCTGCAAGCATTTTGTCTGATGCATTCTTTTCTAAACGATTGGTTCCCATCCAGGTTTCATATCCGCCCAGTTCATGATGCCTAGGCGAGGGTAGATAACCATAATAGCCATGCGCCAATGAAATCAGCCAACCTCCTTTAATCGGGCTTTTCTTTTTGTATTCCAACCCGATTTCGCAAAACACTTCGCAGGGCATGGTTGCAATCGATCGATCGCCAATCCTCAACACCTGTAAGGGAATCTTTAATTTTTCTGGATACTCCGCCATGGTGGAAATTCGCTGCGCATAAATAGCAGAAAGATTTCCCTTGGCAGGGTCTTTAGTTGGGTCTGCAAGCGTTTGCTTAACCCATTCCATATCGGCAGAATCGGGCCTTCGAAGCCCGATAAGTGGCTCGCGAAAGCGTGCGCCAAGTGTTACATAAGATTCATACTTCAACTTAGCCACGGATTCAGACACCTTGGTTGCAAGGTCGTTTGCGACAATGGTCATTTGCTCATAAGGTTTTTGTCTGCCTCGTGGGGTTTTAAAATTAATGTTGTTGATATCCCCACTGGTACCGTTGGCCATCAATGCGACAAAGGAATTGTTTTGTGGGCTGAGAAGTTCTTTTAACTTTTCGCAATACACCCCGTAATAATCAGAGGATATATCGCCATTATCTACGCCACCCACATAATGAAGGGAATAAGAGGAGAACAAGGCAATGGGTTTGCCATTGGGTTCACGAAGAAAAATAAAAGAGGCGGTGGGATCGGTGGGCCCAGCGGGTTCGATCAAATCAGGGCTGCCTGCGCCTGGGTTCATTTTCACACGGTCTAATTTCCCAAAGGGGTTGAGGGGCATTTTGCCATCTTTTAAAAACCATCTCCGATTAAATACATGCTCGGGGGCTTCAATATTTCCAAATGCAATTTCACTTACCCGCAATTGATCGTTTGCTTTTTTTACCCCATCAGCAATTCTGCGTACCACTAACTTTTGATATTCGTCCAAGGTTTGCTGGATTGATCTTGGGTTCTGCCCCAATACACTTGCAGCAGAATGAGTATGGGTTGCAGAGATCAAAACATTCGCTGCAGGGATTTTGGTTTCCTTTTCGATGATACTTCGTGCTTCATCACTGACATGCTTCGCTATGCCTAAAAGGTCTAAAACAACAATTGCTAATTTCGTTGTGCCATCATCCAGCACCAAACATCGGGCATTAAGTTGATCATGCACTCGGGTAGAGGGGAAGGGCACAAAGCCGCCAATAATTTTACTGCCTAAGGGTGAGGTGATATCCGAAGTTGCAGCTCCCGCACGAAAGATTTTCTCTGCACCAAGTACTGGGATTGAGGTAATTAAAAAAAACAGAATGACAACGAAAATCTTGATGGTACTTGGCTTTGTAGATTTCATAGCAGCCTTTAGCAATATTGGTGGCGGGTTAAACTTTTAGGCAGTGGTGTATCATAATTCATCGATGCGGCATGTAAACAAAAAAAGGCCTGAAGGAAGTTAAACCTTCAGGCCTTTAAGTTTTAGTTTAGCAACCAACCGTTAGGGAAGTTGGAAGTTTTCGCCACCTTGCGCCGTTGCAAGGCCACCAGCAACCAAAGGGCTGATAGCATCGGTCAGGAAGCCAACATGACCATCAGCATACACAGCATAAGCACCACCAGTATGAAAACTGAATGGCTCATCATTAGGGCCATAGTTATTGGTAGCCCATGTTGATGCAAGGCTGCTAGGTGTATTATTGATCATCTTTCTTGTATTGCATGTACCTGCACTAGTTGTCGGTGCAGTTGCAGCGGTTGTCGCACAAGATGTACCACTCATAGCTGCAACAACTGGCCAAGTAGGAGGACCAGACCAACCATTGCCTTGATCGGGTTCAGCCCAACGACCAATACGACGATTGCCAGAAACACCAGGGGCTACAATACCGGTAGTTACATTTGCACCGCCATCAGGATCAACATATTTACTGGAAGTAGTAAGATTTGCACCGCTGAAAACTACACCACGACCAACATCTTCCATAAGCGCAACGGTATTGCTGGTGCCATCAGAAACAGCAGTCAAGCTCATGCCACCAGTCATAGATGCTACATAAGTATCTACAACATTAGCGCCAGTACCACCCTTTTTGTAATTGACGGTACCCGTCAAGGTTAGAGCGCCTTTTTTCTTACCCGCATTATTATTCCAGCGCATTCCAAATGTGGGATCGATATCGCAGTAGGCGATGGGCATGTAATCGGACAATCCATAATTTTGCGCATCCTTGCCCTGATGAGCAGGGTTCGCTGGGCAAACAAAAGCTTTGATCACGGTTTGGAATGGCACTTGCGTTGCTGCAACACCCGTTGCACCACCAACATCATTAGATGCATAATGCCTTGCGGGATTGATCAGTTTATAAACATTTTCCTGCTCCATATAAGGTAGAATTGCAGTAAATGTAGAAATAGTATCAAAAGCAGTTACCCCAGTACCGGTAATGCCTTCACCCGAGGTTGGCAAAACACTATAAGTGCTGGCAAAGTTATGCAAAGATAGGCCAACTTGTTTCAAGTTATTAGCACACTGAGTTTTGGCAGCGGCTTCTCGCACCTTCTGCACAGCAGGTAACAACAAACCAATCAAAATTGCAATGATTGCAATAACCACTAAAAGCTCGATCAAGGTGAAAGCCTTCTTTCCCTTTTTCAAATCAACAAATAGCTTAAACATCAAATACCCCCCCTAAAATAAAAAATAAAAAACAACAAACAGAATGCCATTAAGCTTCTAAGAAACTGCAATAGATTCAGAAACCATAATAGATTCAATTTTTCTATTATATTGGAGATAATGTAGTTCATGAGAAGATGTCGTGTTTATTTTGTGAAGAAAATTCTACACAAACGCCCCTTGTTTTCCCATTGAATGTTGATTGTATTAAGGGGCTTAACCCGGCGGCACCTTCAATATTCATCACTTCTTCACAAACCAACACCCCAATTTTTATAAAATGAAATTTCTTTGAACTATTA
>Ga0208363_1000016_pt1 | contig 52510 bp, 43 predicted proteins | sample LakMenEpi03May11_FD_150666 | JGI IMG/M metagenome (GOLD analysis project Ga0208363, IMG submission 150666) | Freshwater microbial communities from Lake Mendota, WI - 03MAY2011 deep hole epilimnion (SPAdes) | ecosystem: Environmental > Aquatic > Freshwater > Lake > Epilimnion/Euphotic zone ...
TTAAGATTTAGTATAGTTGAACATTCACTTGCGCCTAATCCATCGTGTCTGTATTTACCCCATTGTTCTTCGTTATGGGTATCTATTATTTCTATTGCCATATTTTTTAGTTTGAGAAACAAATATACACCCCAAACAAATACCCAATACTAATAAACCTAATATAATAGGTGAAATAAATAAAAAAAAAGACTAACAATATTGTTAGCCCTTTATTTATGTTAGTAAATGTATATGTGGTGTAATTATTTACTTTTCAATCTATTCATAAATGGAGTTACATCTCCTGTTTTTTTTCTATTTTCATTCCATCTATTTAGGGTATTTATTAATCCCTTTCTAGTTGCTATATCTGCAAAATAACTAATCCCATTTTCTTTCGAATCTTTATATATTTCTTTATTTAATTTTTTTATTCTATCTGCTATTTTTGTTTTCTTTTCGGTAGCTTGTCTTATTGTTTCTGCTGTTTTATACCATTTTTCAGCTATATTAATATCGTATGGGGTAAATAATTTATCTGCAACTATTGGGGCAGCCGCTTTGCCCACTCCTTCCATATTGTTTTCAGATTCTTTAAGATATCCTATTGATTTATTTATTCTTTCTAGTACCGATTCTGCACCATCTGCTGTAAGTGCATTCGCCACATATTCACCAGCTTGTACTGCCCCTTCTTTTTTGTTTGAACCATTTATAGCATTATTCATAAATACTATTAAACCCATATCTATTGCAAGTAATCGTTGTACTATTGCTCTACCTTCTCTTGACTTCATTAGTGTTTCAATAAAAATCCTAGAACTATCTTTCCAATCATCATCATCATCATCACCTGATTCCATTATTGCCTTTAGTAAAAATGCAAATGCGGTGGTAGTAATTGCAGATGCTATTGCCCTACCTATTAATTGTTTCTTTTGTTGAGATGCACCAAAATATTTTATTAAATCATTTTCATCTATTTTAGTAATATTGGTTGGGTTATTTATCAATTTGCTAATCATACCCCCTGATTTTTCATTAGCTTCTTTCATAGCTATCCCACCTTTATCACCTAAAGAACCTAATATACTCGTTTTTAATCCCATAGATAAGAACCTACCAATACCAGTCATAAATTGAGCAAATTGTATATTAGCATAAGCACCAAATGCTTTATTCCATAATGCTTTATTTACTTTCCCTTCTTTGATATTTTTTTCTTGTTTAGCAAGGTGCTTATTTATGCTTTTAGTCATTGCGCTTGTAGCCGATAATGTAACAGATGCAATACCTATACCACCTATATCTAAGTCCTTTTTACCATGAAATCTTTGTGCTGTATCACTAGCTGAATGTATTGCTACTCTTACTATTGTTTCTGCTTCTTGCTTTGATATTTTATTATTTGTTACATCTTGCAAAACCATAGTAGTTAGAGTTTCTGCAATATCATTTTTCAATGCTCTTTTTTGCATTGGGGTCATTTTATCCCCTGATAGTTTTTCGTAATCCGCTAATGTTTCATTATATACTTTATTAAATTCAGCCATTAATGTTTGATTATTTCTATACCCCCTCATACCTTTAATAGCTTTCAATGCGACATCTTTACCATGTGATTTTGAAAGTATATCATATATAGTCAATTGCATATTTTTACCAAGCATAGAATTTGTATATGCTGAATCTGGTGCGCTTAAAATAACCCTTGTGAATGTATTTGATATGCTAGGTATTAGTGTTGCAATTTCTTCTAAAATATCTCCTATTTGCGATTTCTTAAAGTTACCCTTAGAAACATTAGAAAGTAAATCTTTTAGTCTAACTACTAATTGATTTATATTGTATCTCTCTGATGTACTAACACTATTTACTACATTTACATCACCTAATCTACCACTTTCACTACTTGAACTCCCTATTGTTGTTTGCGAAAAAGAACTAAAAGCATCTATTGTACCTTTTAGTGATAATAAACTACTCCCTCTTGTTACATACCCTAATCTTAAACTTGTAATTAAGTTATTTACAAATGCAGTTACGACATTCTCACTAATCCCCTTTAGCCCAGTAAGTAACAACCCAGATGCAGAACGCACCCAACTTTCTAATATTCTAGCAACCCTTCCACCTGCATTAACGCTTTTTTCTGAATTAGCACTTATTATTTTTCTAATCTGATAATTTATCATATTAGCTGTTCTAACATAGTTAGATGAACCTATTTTAGATTGAGATAAGGTATTTAGCATTTTTACTAACCCTTGTAATTTCTTCATGCTTGCATCGTCTAATGATTTAACATTCAACAATGCTAATACAGCTTGGTTAGTATCTGATTCAAATGCTATACCACCTTGCATATCTATAAGCGTTGTTAGTTTATCTAATGCACTTTTTTTAATTTGTCTGCCCTTGATAGTACTTTCTAACTTTTGTCTTAATTTATCTACGGTATATTTTCTTTCCGCTTCTGTACTTTTAGGGTATAATTCTTTTAATTTATCATCAAATTGTTTTACTAAACTATCTATTGTTTTAGTATTCCCATTTGCTAAATCTTTTCTTAAATCATCTTTCAATGTTCTCCAATCTGTTTTAGCAATTGCATTCCCTTTCGCATCTTTAGATACTGCGAAATTCCCTATACTTTTTATAAATTCAGAAATCAACTTATCTACTGTTATTGCAGGGGATGATTTACCACTACTACCTTGCGGCAATGCTTTCTCTTTACTATCTTTTTTAGCTTGGGCTTTGGCTCTATTAGCAATTACTGCATCTCTTTTTTCTTTATAAATATATGCAAAATGTTCTTCTAGTATATCTTTTTGTTCTTCTGTTAAATCTAATTTATTCCCCTTTTCGTCTTTTATTTTACCTTTATCTAATAGACTTCTAAAAGCACCTCTTACAAATTGAACATTGCCCGATTCTCCGCCAACTTTATTCCAACTTATTTTACCATTTTTATTTATAAAGTTTTCATTATTTTCATCTAATAAATCACTATTGCTTAATACTTTATTTAAAAGTTGTTGATTATCTGCTGTTGATAATATAATATTATTTATTGACTTTATAAATGGTTGCGAAAATTCTCTATACTCATTTTCTAAATCAATCTTTTGCTCATCCGATAAATCTTCTCTATTTTGTATAGAAAAAATAACATCATTCATTGACTTTAAAATATCCGATTTAAGAGTAGCTAAATTATTCAAAGAACCACTTAATGTTTTTATACCTATATTCTCAAAATTAAAGTATTCCTCAATGGTTTTTATTACATCTTTTTTATCTTTCTTTTCTGTTTCACCCCGTTGCGACTGAACATTATTTGCCCATTTAAGCATAATGTCTAGCATTTGTTTTTGTATAGTCTTAGTTCTTAAATCTTTTGATTTACCCCCAAATAAATCTGCTATTCTTGCCATTGCAGATTGCGTTGGGCTTAAATTACCAATCATGTCTTCCCCTGTTCTATCTTTCTTTACAGCACGATTTAAAGCATTTTGATATGCTATACCACTCCATTCATCTATATCTTCATTTTGACTAATATATCCCTCTCTATCAATTTCATCTACTAATTCAAATGCTTTGCCATACGCTATCCCAAAACTCTCTATATCTACTTCATATCCTTGCTTTCTCATTGCAGAATACACTTGATTTACCTTAGCACTTCCTTTTTTATCTATTAATTCTTTTGAGAATGCTAATATTTCTGTTTTTAAATTTTCAAAAACATTAGTGTCTTTTATTAAACAATTTATTTTACCCATTATTTACAAGTTATTTTATTTATTTGCTCTTTAAATGATTCGCCTATTTTCATAATTCCTTCAAACATACTCATTAAATTTTTAGAAGGCTTGCTTCTTTTAGTCTTTGGGGTCTTAGGCTTAGGTGCTTCTTCTTCATCATTTATATCTACATCATTATCTGAATTTAATTGGTCATTTTCAAATGCTTCATTAATGCTACTAACAAAATCATTTACCATTGTTTCATTTTCCGTAGTTAATATTTTATTGTTTGCTAAATTAGCAATATTTACTGAATTTACAGCATTAAATAAATTCCTAAAATTACGCCTTGCATTTAATACTAATCCAGAACTTCTAGCAATCTGTCTAGTAAGCATATCTATCTTTTGTATTTTTGCTATTATATCACTTCTTTGGGCTGTTGTAATATTAGGGTCAGCTAGTTGTTTATTTAAGGTAGCACTTAAATTATTAAATATACCTATTACTCTAATATTACTAGGAGTAATAGTATCCCCTGTTTGCTCTCTAGTTTCAATTAAGGCATCTAGGAATAAATCTACATTATCTCTATCTCCCTTCATTTCACTTGGGAAACCATCTATTGCTTTCATTATTGCTTGTTCATCTTGGTCTGCATATTCTTGCATTTTACCCAAAGTGGTGCTATCAATAATAAAATTATCGCTTTGAATACCTAATATATCATCAGTAGTATCTTGTGTTTGACTTATGGTTTGTTTATCTTTGTCTAAAGTAGTTAATATAGCTTTATGCTCGTCTTTATCATCTTTAATTAACTCTAAAAAACTATAAGGTGTACCATTATCGGTTGTCCTCAATGGGTCTTTTCTAGTATCTGATACACTTCCTGTGTTAGCTTTTGGTACTTTCCCTTTTGTTGCAGGTTCTAGTTTAGATTTAATATAGTCTAAACTTTTTTGGTCTAAAAGTTTTGAATATTGTTCAATAGTTGAATTTCCACTTTTTATATCATCTACTACTTCTTCTAAATCTTGTTCGTCTTGTGGGGTTAGTGGTGTGTCTTGCTCTCCTTGATATATTGAAAATCTAATATCACTAGTATCAGGGCTAAATGTTTTATTTGTTCCATCTGCTAGTTTTATTTGGTTAGGATATTGGTCAAAAACCAAATATGTATTCCCTATAAACTTTTCTTTTTCGTATGATGTTGGAGGTCTATAAAAAGTTAAATCTATTATATTTTTAGCCTTTATCCCTTCTGCTTTCTCTACGCCAAACTTTCCATCTCTAATAAACTCCATAGCATCTCTATTATTAGCTATTTTGTACCCTGCATCAACCTTTAATTCCCTCCATCCTTCTTCAAATGTATTTCCCTTTGCATCAAATTCAGGCAAATATCTAATATTTAAAAATACTTCTTTTAAACTATTCCCATAAACTTTTGCAAGTTCTTTATTGTCTGTGAAATAATTACCAAATTCTTTCAACCCTGAAGTACTATTACCAATTTCTCTATCAAACTCATTAAAGCTATTTTCTGTTCCATGATACAGCACCAAAGGCTCACCATTTTCATCAACTACTTTACTTGCATTTTTAGGGTCATTCTCCCAATCTCCAAACCAATTTTTAAATGCTTCTGTTCTTACAATTTTAGCTTGTTGTTCAGTTAATTTACTTGGCTTACCATTAGGGGCTAAATGCTCTCCTTTATCATTGTATGTTAGTTGTATATCTTCTGCTTGCTTTATGGATTTATCCATTGCAAAGTCAATACGATTATTAGCTTTATTGTTTATTTTTTGACTTTCATTTTTCGTTCTTTCTACTTTCCCAATCAAAGAAATAATCTCTTTATCACTTACATTTAATGGTATTCCTAAACTACGCAAAGTTTGTTTTACAAAATCTACTATTTTTTGCCATGTGCTTGGGTACTTACCTCTATTCTCTGCAATGAAACTAATATATTCTTGACCTAATCCACTTTTTTCTTTTGCGTTTAGTTCACTAATTGGTTTACCAAAATAAAGCTGTGATAGTTGTTCTAGTTTTTTAAGTTGTACAGTTTTTGCATTATTTACTATATCTGTTGCAAACTTATTTAGTTTAGTACCTAGTCTTTCTATTACTCCCTTATGACCTAACATTTCATGGCGATAAGTCCCAATAGCTTCTCCCATTACTTTAATGTTATCTGCTATCAATATTACTCTGCCATTGTAGTAAACTCCTTTTATTCTGCCATCTGCTTTTTGGGCTTTTATTTCATCTTGTACTTCTTTTGGTAAATCACTTTCACTTTGTACTACTTCTGCATCTTTAAACTTAGCTTGTATTTTTTCTTTAGTAGCAGGGGTTTTATCATTAGTGAAAAATTCAGCTTGGTCTGCTTCACTAGATATTTGGAATAATGATTGCCCTTGAAAATCGCCACTAATATCTCCAAATAAATCATCAATTTCATCATCTTTTAGCATACCTTCTGCTAGAGATTTTACATTTTCTCTTGCGTCTGATAAAAGTTTCCTAAATTCAACTCTATATTTAGAATAATTATTTATGTTATTTAGTTTATTGAACCCATCCGACCATTCACTATTTCTATCATTAGTTTGAAGAATATTTATCAATTGCTTTAATGTAAATTTATTGACATTTGACAATAAGTCTAAAGATGTAGCATCTTTTATAGATTTTGTCCCTATTGGAAATTCATCATTAACTAATTGTAAAATATCTTTATAGCCACCCCATCCAGATATATTTATTCCATTTTCATCTAATAATGCGTAATTGCCACCCTCATCATTTACAATTTGCATCCCTTTAGGTAATTCAACTTTCGCTGTACTTCCATCAGGCATTTTCATACTAAATGCTATTTCTGCATTTTTATTTTTAGTAATACTTTCATTTTTAATATCTAACCACTCCCCTTTCATTAAACTATTAGATGTATTCTCTATTAGTTGTTTTAAAGTTGAATTTAATATTTGTTTATTAGTTAATCCTTTTAATCCTAATTTATTTTTAAAATAATCTACTACTGCATTTATAAAGTTACCTACTTTAGAACTTTTGTTTGCTAAGTTCCATTTATTTGCATTTTCTGGAGCAGTTAAATAACTCCATATTTCATCTGTAATGCGTTCTCTATGTGCTTCATTACTTTCATTTTCTCCTTGCTTGTAAACATCACTACTAAGGTCTATTGTAGCTTTATCTATTTTTATTTTACCATCTTTGGCAAATTGCTCCATTACCTTATAATCGGTAACTACTTTATCCCAACGTCTTAATACTGCTTTTGCTTTTTCATCTCCTTGTTCTGCTGCTATTTTTATTAATTGTTGTTGTACATGGGTTAATTCATGGAATGTTGTTTCGGGAGTAAGTGCATTTGGGTTTAAATATACCTTACCATCTTTATCTACAAAACCTAATACTTCACCATTTGGCTTTTTTAGGAATTTAGTAAACCTATCCGTATCACCAAACTCTTTTTTAAGTTCTTTACTCTTATAATAAATTTCTCTAAACTCTGGGTCTGTTAAAGGTGCTTTACCTTTATGGCTCGTAATCATTCTTACTCCACCAAAAGTACCTCCGTCTAAGTGCATTGGGATACCATTCTTATATCCCCAATTTCTCATAGCATTAAAATCCCCATATAGCACATCATAACTTAGTATGTCTTGAAATCCATACTTATTTAAAACATCTTGAAGTTTACTATTTTTATTATCAAAATCAGATTGGGTAAATGATGATAATTCCTTAATCATCTCTCCTGCTGTTGCAGTCCCATTTTCTTCATTAGTTTCTATATCGTATGTAGGTACAATATCACTACTTTTTAATCTAGGAGTTTCTTCTACGACAACATAATTTAAACCTCTTTCAAATACTTCTGGGACTATGCCTGATAGGTAATAATCTCCTTCATATATATTTTGCTCTAACCCTCTTGCTGTGTGTGCTACCTTTAATACTTTGCCATCTCCTAATTCAAAAACAGTTCTATCACTACCTTGCCCTATTTTCTTTAATTTAGAGAAATCAAATCTTTCTCTTGCTACTTGCTCTGTGTCTGATGTATAGCCAATCTCTTTCCCATTTCTAGTTTGCAATGTAGTACTGCTATCTACCATAGCTTTTAAGCTATCATACCCTAAACTTTTTAGCTTACTTGTAAACTTACTAAATGGTGCAAATACATCTAATCCAAATTGCTTATTAAAGAACTCTATTATTTTAGATACTTCTTTCTTTTGTTGGGGAGTAGTTGTAGGAGTACCTACTGATTTATTTGTTGCAAATTTTGGCTGTTCTTTCCCAAATTCTTTATCTAATTCAGCTTGTATTTCTTTTTTTACTTCCTTTATTACATTATCTGTAATTTTTTGTCTTTCTTTTCTGCTTTTAGTTTTGCTTAATTCAGTAGTTGCTTTTTTTATTAAATCTGCAATATTTTTTCTATTTTTATATATATCAAATACTGCACTTGCTTGCTTACTTTCTTGTGCTAATTTTTCATTTTCTTCTGTATTTACTACATTATTAGCTTTTTCTAAAACATCTTTATTCCTATTAGCACTTGATAATACTCTTGCATCTTGCCCTATGCTTTCTTTAATATCTGCATTTAATTGACCTTGCTCTGCTAATAATAACATTTCACTTTCAGAAGTTCCAAATAAATCTACTATTTGTACATTTTCTTTTGCTACGTTACCTTCATTTATCGTTTTAGCAATCTCCATTAACCCTTTTTGAGTTAATTTAATTGCCCCACTACTTTCAACTTTTCTTATATATTTAACAAATTGCTCTTGCTTATCTTGACTTACTTGTGCTACTGCTATTGCTTTTTGTATGTCTAATTTACCTTGTACTACTAATGCGAATATATTATCTGTTAGTTTTGCTAATTGCTCACCCTCTTTACCTATTTTACTTCTTGGGTAAAAGTTATCAAGTTGCTCTGGGGTTGCTTGCCTATATACTTTAGCTGCATCAATAGCTGTACCTCTACCTTGTGATATATTTGCTTTTGCCCCTATAACTCTAGCGTCTTTAGCTGTTGGTGCATCTATGTAAAATACATCAACACTTTCCATTCCGCTACGTTTAGCTAAATCCATTCTATGGTGTCCATCTACTACATATACCTTTCCTGCACCATTCCCTAATTCATTTTTAGTATCTACCCAAACACCAATAGAACCGCCAATATTTCTATCGTATTTCCCCTTTAGTTTTTCATTTTTATTTACTCCACTTTCTTCATCTTGTGCCTTGAATTGGAATACTTGTGGTGCAACTATAATACTACTTATAGGTAATACATTTTGTTTAACCCCACTATTAGCTATTTCTTGTTTAGCTTCTTCTTCAACTCTTGCAACTTCTGCTTCGATTCTTGGCAATTCCTCAACACTTGTTGGTTGTACAAGAATTTTTCCATCTGTGCTAATGTTGTTTGCTTCTTTTCCATTTTCTTTATTTGTTGTTTTTACTTTTGCGTTATCAAATACTATTAGTTCCCCTTCTTGATTATTACCTTCTCTAAAATATAAACTATCATAACCTTCTTTTTTTAATTGTTTGGTTATTTCTTTTGCTACTTCTGCTGTTTTAGTATCGGTTATATCATCTATTGCTACTTTACCTTTACCTTCTGTTTTTATGTATTCAGATACTTGTTTGTTAGTTGGGTTATCTATTCCTTTAGATTTAAAGTAATCATAGGCATTTACTAATGCTTCACCACTTAAATCTTCTATTGATATTTCATTATTATCTAATTGGGTTTGTAATATACTTTCTCTTAATGCAGTATTTTCTTCTACTGTTTGCACTTTAGGGTTAGTTACATTTACCTCTACGCTATTTGCAGTTGTTTTACCCCTACCTTCATATCTATTACCACCTTTTTCAGTAGATATATAAGTCCCATCAGCTTGTTTAGAACCCATGTTAGTACCTTCTACTCTTGTTAGGTTTAATGAGTTTATTTCATCTACTACTCCATTTGCTGTTTGTTCTTTAGATAGTAGGGATTCTACTGCTTTAAAATTTTTATTTTGAAAATCAATTTCTTTTAATTTATCTACTCTATAACCTTGAATTGCATCTTTATTAAAAATTACAAGTTCGGGGTTATTAACAAAACCACCACCAACGAAAGCACCATCAACACCACTTGCAATTAACTTATCTACATCAGACTTAGTTAAATAAGGTGCATCTGAAAATTCAATGAAATTACCTTTAGCTTTTATTGCTACTACGTTTGGTATGCCATTGTTTTCAATTGCTAAATCTTTAAGATAATCATTCTCCCAAAATCTAATATTATACGGTTGTCCTGATACGCTTAATAGTTGATTTTCATTCCCACTCTTTTCATATTCTCTTACCGATTTTATACCATATTCATATTCAGATGGAGTTATGTACCCCTTAGAAATGTATTGGTTTAAACTATCCTTTATTTTATTGGCAAGTAATTTTTGTTTTTCTTTAGGCAAATCTTTTAAAAATCCATATTTATTAGCAGAACGATTTGCCCAATATTCGGGAACTGCACTACCATAAACACCACTACCTAATTCTTCCCTTTTTGTGCCATCTGTATTATATGTATCTTTTGGATTTTTACCTGCCGTTAATGAGTTTACTAAATTATCATTGTCTGTAACGTGATATACTATAATAGACCCATCATCAGATACTTGTGCAGCATTACCGAAATCATTATCACCTTCTTTTAAATCTTTAGTAGAAATTACTTTTTTCGGCTTTATTTTCCTTTCACCAAATTCACTACTTTCTACATCTCTTAATGCAGGGTTACTTTCTGCTTTTACTTCTTTTTGTGATTCACTTTTTGCTTTATCTTGTATTTTAACTTCCTTTCCTTGCTCATTATCATATTTGTAAATATCATAAGTAGATAAATCAACTATTTCATTTGTTAGAATATCTGTATCAACAATTCTTTCTCCTTTAGAATTTGTACCTACATTATGAGGGTTATAATCTACTCTTAATTTACCCTCTTTATTAGTAGTTATAAATTCTATGCCCCCTTGTAATAAACTTCCATCTTCATTTACAGTAAAATCTTGGATAGCAATAGTTCTTTGACCTGATTTGCTTGTACTATTTTCTATTACTACTTTGAACCCATCTTCTGTTTTTATTTTAGTACCAACAGGTACTTTATCTAAAATATCAAATAATTGTTGTTCTTTTGCTTTACCTTCTTCTCTTGTAGCTGAATAAACTGGTACTTTATCAAATTCGTTTTCAGTTTTACTACCTACTTCTTTTTGCCCTTCGCTTGGTTGATTGCTATTGCTATTATCTGCTCCCTTGTTCTCGGTACTCCGTTGTTCCCCTTTTCCTTGCCCTTCCTCTCGTTGTCCTTGTACAGTTCCCTCACGTTGGCTGATATTGCTTTCTGTTCCGACTTCTTGTTGTTTGTTGCTTTCTTTAGTGGCATCTTCTTGTGTTTTTTGTTTGTTATATAATTTATCTAATACTTCTTGTTTTAAGTCATCTACTTGTTTTTGTAGTTTTGGGATTAACTCATCAGATTCTTTTTTAGATTGGGTTTTATACATCTCAATTAAACTATTCAGATGATTACCTTGTCTAACTTTTCTGCCATTTAATGTTGCAGTATAGCTACCATCTTTATTTTTTTCAACTAGATATGTCTTACCATTTTCATGTTCAATAAGTCTTGCTTTCTTGTCATTATTTTCTAAATCATCTAGTGCTATTTGCTCTATTAAACCTATTTCATCAATGGCTTCTTGTAGCTTAATTTCTTCTTCTGACTTTTGCTGTGTTGCTCCATCAGTTTGATTAGTTCCTTCTTTGGTAGGTTTTTCAGTTGTTCTTTTGCTTTCATATCTTTGTTTTAATTTTTGTGCTTCTTGCTCACTCATTTCATCTAGCATAGCAAGTGCTGATTGATATTTTAATTCTTCTATTATTTGTGGGTTGCTATTTATAGTTATAGAGCCATCTTCTTTTATTAATACTGCTACTTCTTTCCCATTACTAATATCAAATCTAACTTCTGTATAAACTTCACCATTTACTTCAATTCCATCTTGATTATCTGCTAATCTTACAGGTGAAGCATAATCTACATATTGTTGGTCGTTAGATAATTCAATTATTTTATTCCCTGACGATAAAGTTAATTTACCACCTTCATCAGATTCCACTATGCCACTTATTGCTTTGCCACCTATATTAACTGTTACAGCTTCTCCTACTTTGCTTGATATAGGTAATTTTTCTTTCGATTTAGCAGTTGCAGTTTGTTGGGCATTACCATTTTCACTACTAGGAGAAATTGGTTGTGCTAATGCTTTTACTTTTTCTTCTTTAGTAGCTTTTATTTGGTCATTTAATCTAGCTATTTGGGTATTTGCGTTGTCCAATACTTTACCCTCATATCCTTCATCCTCAATATCTTTTTTTAAGCTACTTACTTCGTTCTCAAATGCAGTTATTTTTTCATCAAATGGTTTAGATATTTCAGCATTTCGGGTATCTACTATTTGTTGCTTTTCTGCTTTTAGTTGCTTTTGTTGCTGGGATATTGTTTTTAAATCATCTTTAGTAGTATTATCTCCTATTGAGTTATCTAATGTTTCTAATTCTAAGTCTATTTGTTCAATAGTTCTAGTAGCAGTAGTGCTAGTGCCTGTATTGGCACTAGCTACTCCTACTTGATTACCTACTACATCATTTTGCCCTTGCCCTTCGGCTTTGGCATTGATGGCTTCTTGATTGCTTTTGCCATTTTGCTTTGTATTTTGTTGGGTGATTGCATTATTGCTTATTTGTGTTTCTTCATTATATTTTTCTACAATGTCTATTGCTTTTTTTAATTCAAGTGGCTTGTATGTCCCATCTGCTCTAGGCATTGGTGCAAAATCACCAAATATGTCTTTATTATTAGTTACTAATTCAGCTAAGTTAGTTTTATTATTTGGTACTTCTATTAATGGTTTAGTTTCAATTTGAGGAGTATTCCCAGTAGGGAGTAATACCTCTTGGGGTTGTGCTGTAACTTCACCTTGTCCATTAACTGCTGTGCCTTCTGTACTAGGTACTTGGATGTTTGGGCTTTGTGCTTGCTCATTACTTATAGGGGTTATTGGTGTAAATATTCCTTCTTTTTTTATTTTATCTACTTTACTTAGAGGGAACAACCCACCATCTTCTCTAGTTATATTTCCATCTTTATCTTGCACATATAATTCTCCTTCAAACTCATAAGTTCCTGTCCCATTTATTGTTTGTGTAGGGGTTGTAGTTGTTGCTCCACTTGGTTGTGTGGTTATTATTTGCCCATTATCTTGAATACTTGGTTTCATACCATCAGTATTTAAAGATTGTAGCTTTTCTTCTTCTGTTTGTGGGGTAGCTTGTACTGTTGGTTGTGCTTGTGGATTTCCTTTACTTTCAGCTTCTAATCTTGCTTTCTCATTAGCTTGTTCAATTGTAAGTAATTCATAGTTATCTCCAGTTGTTAATTTTTTATCTAGTATTGCTTCTCTTTTCGATTCGCTTTCTTTTAGCTGTTCCTCTAATTTAGATTTTATAACACTATCCGATTCCCCTTTTATTTTTTCCTTTACAACATATTCATTTGCTAGTATTACTGCATACTTTTGTCTATCTTCTTCTTTTAGATTAGGTGAAATTTCATCAACTTTAGGCATTGATGTTTTATATACATCCCTAATTGCATTAGCTATATATTTTTTTTCATTTCCCTCTACTGCACTTATTGTATTATTATCTACTTGTGCATTAATTCCTTGAATTACTTTGGCATGAATATCTTCATTTTGACCTAATTGTGCCAATAATGGGATACCTACTCTATTTGCATAATACTCTTTGCCACCTGAAAATGCTCCCAATATCAAACCATCTGTTGTAGTTTGAGTATATGTACTTATTATCTTGTCAAATTCTTCTTTATTATTAAATTTACTAGGGGATAATATTGATAATGCTAAACTTGTACCTATTTGTGTTGCTACTTCTTCTACTGCTTCTTGTTGATTATTTTTAACTACTGCTAACCCAAACTCCTTAGATGCCAATAACGCTTTCTTTAATGTACTAGCTAAAGCCTCTCTACTAAGCCTAGATGTAGATAAATCATTAACAATATTTAAAATAGTACCTGATAATTCTTTTTTAAAAGGGTCAAATATTTTTTGGTCTTGGAATATATGTTCCGTAGCTGCATTTAGTAACCCTACAACATTTGCATATATTGCTTGTTTGGTTTCGCTATCAGGCATTAATAATTTAGCTTCTTGTTTTGCTTGGTCTATACTAGAAGCATATCCTAAATAAGCCCCTGATAGGCTTTCAATGGTTGATGCTTTTATACCTAGCTGACCTATGCTATTTGCTATATTACCTTCGATACTAGCACCATAAGCTGCTTCTTCTGCTAATAACCCTAATGCTCCTACTGATTTTGTAGCTAAACCACCTAATCCTCTTGTGGCAACTGCTTGGAATAGCACTTGACCTACTAATGCTCCACTTCCATCTAGGAATTTAGATGCTGTATTCTTAGTACCTAATAATTCGTTTGCATTATTATAATCTTGTAATTCCTGATATGATAATTGTTCTTTATTTTTTAATTTATATTCTAGTTCTGCTTTTACTTGCTGTGCTTTTTTAGTTTCCCCTACATTAGAATATTTATTATCTTGACCTGCAAGTGCATCGTTAGCTATATCTTTATTATCTCTAAAATTAGTTAAACTAGCTAATGATTTTGTAGTTTCGTATGCTGTTGTTGCAAATCCTTCCCCTACTTTATTCATAAAACCACTCATAGGTATATTTGTACCCATTAATTGATTTTGCTCTATTGCTCTTAATTTATCATACCACATTTTTCTATTAGGGTATGGCAATTGCTTTACTATCTCATCTAATTCACCTATATTTCTTCTGTAAGTTGAATAATACTTAGCTGCACTACCTTGCTTATAAATTTCTGCGCCTATTCTATTATAAGTATCATTTTCTAAATCTAAACTATTTTGGTTTAATATTTTTTCATCATCAAATGCTAATTTAGCAGCATTCACATCATTACTAGCATATAATGAGTTAATTCCTAATCTTTGTATTTCTTCTGTTGTGCCTCTATCTATTTTACCACCTTCTACATATACTTTATACCTATCTGGGTCTTTTAGCTTAAAAACCTGCTCCCCTACTTCAATAGGACTTTTCAAAGCATTACTTTTCGCACCACTTATTTTATTTTTTTCTTGAACAAATCTTAATCCATTGGCTTCTGCAATTACATTATTTACTTGCGACCTTTGATTATTTAATTCTTCTAATTTAGCTTCATATTCAGCACCTCTACCTATTTCTCTAGGTTGCTCTCCATCTGATGTATGTTGCATCCTATATTGCATAGGATATTGTGATTCTAAATCACTAATAGACTTAGCATAATTATCATTAAACTCTTTATGCTTTTCTAGTAAAGTAGATTCAGTTACCCCACCATTTCTATCAATCCAATCACTAGGCAATAATTTATATATTTGTTCTGCTCTAGCATTTGCATTTGCAACTCTTTCATTTTTTGCTTTTTCATTATAATTAGAAATTACATCATATATATTATTGCTATTAGTAGGATTATATTCTTGTATTAATGATTGATATGCTTTTGGGGCAACATTAATTAAATAATTTACTTCATCTTTAGAAATAACTTCACTTGATTTTTCCCCCTGCAATCCACCTTTTACTCTACTTATAATGTCTGCAACCTTAGCTTCTCTACTTTGGTTATAAACATTTTTTTCTTGTATATCAGCATTCAATAACTCTTGTTGCTTAAATGCTGATTTTTTTAATATTTCATCTGCGCTGGCATTAGCTATTTCATTTCTTTTAATATCTAAAGTTCTTGCACCTTCTGTAATTTTAGATACTATTTCAGGGTTATACTTTTTTTTATTTTCAGATATTACCTTTAACGCATCTGCATCGGACAGGTTTTGAGGCAATAAACCACTTGCTCTATAAGTATTTAATAATACTTGGTTATTATCTTCTTCTGAATATGTAGGCTTAGGAGCAAATACTTTTGGAGGTTCTTCTACTTTAGGCTTAACATTATCTACTCCAAAACCTTTGTCTATTGTTTGGGTTATGTTTTGTGTTAAGTTTGTTGGTTGAGTAGTTGGCTTAGTAGCTTCTAGTTCTGTATCATCTACTCCAAATCTTTCTACATACCTATCTGCAATAGATTGGATAAATGCACTATCCTTTCCATCATCCTTTGCTTTTTGTAATATACCTCTTAATTCTGCCTTTTGGCTATCTGTTATTTTCTTACCCATTTTTAATTACCCATTGCTTGATTAATATAGTCATCTACGCTTGTATTTACTACCCCTTTGCTACTTGATTTTTTTCCACTTTTTGTATTAGTACTTTCAATTGGATATAGTTGATTAAACTTAGCTTTATATAATTCAGTAAACCCTTCTTGTTCCATCAATGATTCAGCTAGTGCTTTTAGACTACCAGAACTTAAATTATCTAAATATTTATCCGTTAATGTATTTCTTTCCTTATTATTAATTGTATTATTATCTCTTGCTAACATTTTTATTGTTACCTTATCAAATAAAGTACCATCTACTTCAACTACTGATTTAGGAGTAGCTTTAGCAGGCAAAGTACCATTTTGTAATTGCTCTCTAATCTCATTTATTTTAGCTACTTTAGCATCACCTTCTAAATCAGGGAAATTAGATTCAACTAACTTACCAGCTAGTTCCATTGCAGATGTTGCAGTTGGCTTATCTGTTTTTCCACCTGCACCATCAGTTGTAGTTGTAGATGTTGGTTTTGGATTGTCTACTTCATATTGCCATCTTTTTATTCCTAAATTGCTCTCCAATATAGCTAATCTTTCTTGTTGCTTGATTGTTAAGTTGGATTGTAATTTTAATTTTTCTATCTCTCTAAGGTATTGTAATGTTGCTTTTTCCTTTTCAACTTTAGTCTGCTCGTCTATATTTGCTCTAAATTGTCCCTCTTTAGGTACTACATAATATGTTTTATCCCCTAATTGAACTGTTTTTGAACTAGGGGCAATGCTAGATATTTGAGATTCAACCCATTCGTCAAAGGGTTTACCACTATCTTTACCATATAATTCATATTTTTGTTGTAATGAACCACCAGATGCTTGATTGAGGTTATTATACATTTGCTCTTTACTATAAAATTTATTTTCATTATAATAAGCTGTCCCCTTGTCCTTATCTACAACTTGCATCTCTGGGCTTATTTCAGATATTGAACCTTCTACAATTGTTTTCTTTTGGTTATCATCAAACATATTGGGAACACTTACTTGTGGCATATAAGGATTTTTAGCCCTATAATCTATATCGCCATTTATCCAATTATCATATAATATTTTAGTAGCTTGTGCATCATATTTTTGTGGGTCATTTAATGCTTCTTTAAATTTATTATTAACTACTGAATTTGCTTTAGCTGCTTCATACTTTGAAGAATAATCACCCATTCTAGTTAAAAATTCTTGATATAATTGAGGGTTTTTTATAGCCCCATCTGCTGTTAAAATACCTCTATTTTCTGCTATCCATTTATTTAATGCCTTACCTTCTGTTTGCAATTCAGGTAAATCCTTATAGAATGCACCTTGCGTTGTATTTGCTGCTGTTAATGCTGTTTTATAAGAATCTTCCCATTGATTATATAGTTGTTCTTTTTTAGCTACATAGGTATTAGCCATGTCGTTTATTAGCTTATTGCTATTCGCATCTAAGCCTATAACTCCTTCTGTGTATAATCCTGACCTTTTAGCATCACCCTGCATGAAGGTACTTATATTCAATTCGTTTGCCATTTAATTTATTTATTATCGTGATGATATATATGTATTAGCATTATTTATATTTAAAATGTAATTTACCCAATCATGCTATCTTGTGGGTATATATTCCTAGATTGGTACACATCAGCGTCATTTACTTTAAAATCTATTGGTTGTGCCCATGAACTTGTTGGGTTTACTGGTGGTGTAGGAGTTTGAGGTGTACTTGGCGCACCTAATATTTTGCCTGCATTTACTCCTGCACTTGCTATTCCACTAAGTCCTGCGTTAAGTCTTTGCTGACCTATTGATTTCATTTGTGCTACTGCTGCTGCTTTATCTGCCCACTTACTCCATACATTCATTGCCCATTGTTGCGATTTCTCTTTAGCCATTTCTTGATTTTGGGCAATCAATTGGGTAATGTTTGCAGTTCTTAGTTTTTCATCTTCAAATCCTATTGCTCTTGTTTGTTGTGCAAATCTATCGTAAGCATTGCCTATATTATTTACATTCCCACCACCTCTTAAAATAGCGTTATTACTTGCAGATAAACCCCTTTCTAATTGATTAGATAAGTAGCCCATAGTTTCATCTGAAAAACCTCTTTGTGCCCTGCTTGTTGCTAGGTTTAAATTATCGTAGTAGTTGCTAGGTATATTATATTCTGGTCTTGTAGCGTCTAACATCTTAGCTTCACGATTAGCTTTCGCTGTCGTTACTGCACCGCTAACTACATTGTAAATACCTACACCTGCTTGAACTCCTGCACCTATTAATGCTAATGGTAATGGCATATCTTATTTTCTATTAAAATTTACTAATATTTGTCCTTGTTTATCAAGTACACTATATCCTAACTTCACTCCGTTTGTACTATCTTCTATAACGTAAAATAAACCACCATTCCCAATAGCAGTCTTTACATTATTTAAGTTTATTTGTTTTGTGTTATTATCTAATATTTCAGATTGCATTCCTAAAGTTGCTCTCTCGAAATCGGATTCTCTTATTAGAATTTTCATTGCAACAAAGATAATAATTATTTTACAACTTTAATAAATTTGTTTTATTCTTAAACTATCTTTTATTCCATCTTCATCCATCATGGCATTGCAAACATCTATATTTTTGTTAAAAAAGTTAATTTTATCCAAATTTAGCTTATCTGCTATTTTACCTATATCACAAATTAAAGGTCTATTCATATATACACTACATTTGTTATCGCTTGTTAGTTTTTCACATCTTCCATTTTCATCACTTTTGTATGGGAAATATAATATATGTTCAGGGTCATTTACTTCAATTGTTGAATTAAGTAAATTTATCCTTTTGCAACAACAACCACAAGATGTACATGGGAACTCCATAATTATTGCGAAGTATTTTTACTTGTCAATTCAGATTTAGCCATTTGTATTAAAATACTATCTAATTCAAAATATTGCCCTGCTTTATCCATTGGTAATGTAAATCTAAAGAATACCCACTTGCCTACTATTCTTTTCCCATCTATTAATTGAGATATTATTTGTGGTTTATTTGGGTCAAAATACCCTGTCATATCCCTTAATAATTCAGCATAAATAATATCTTGCTTTTTAATCCAATATGCTTGTGGTATGTAAGAATAGCTATTCCATGCTTCTGTATGCACTTGCTCTAGTATTAGGTTTTGACCTTTAATATTTTGGGCAATTGCTTGGAAATTCTTTTCTGCTGTTGGTTCTTCGTTTACTACAAATGAAATGATAGGTCTTACTTTTTCTCCAAAATATTCGCATATATTAGCTAGGTTCGTATTATGTAGGTAAGGGTATCCATGCTTAAATGTTATTTGCAATTCACCCAATTTACTATCTCTTAATTTACCATAGTATTCAGGTATATAACCTTTAAACTCATTCCACATTTTATATTTTGCAGAGTAAGATATTGTTTCATTGTCATTTACTATTACATCCATGTTGTTATTGGTGTATTTATCCAATTTATTATCTCTAAATGTAATATCTATTTTATTTGTTTTTGGGCAAATACCAGCTAATACTTCTACTGAATTATTATTATTTAGGTAGTTTGTTTTATCTATGAAATAAGATGAAACCCCATCCATTGATACATCACTAATATCTTTATAGCTACACCCTACAAACTTATGGTTTTTACTATCATACCACATTGCAAAGTCATCATAAAATACAATAGATGATTTGTGTTTAAATTCACACCCATACATACTACCTATTTTTTGATTTGGTTCTGATATTCTGTTATCTAGTGGGGCTTCTACGTTTCCATTTTCTGCAACTTTCACATACCTCATATCATAGTTACAAGTGAACCAATCATTCCTACATATTGCTAGTATTATGTTTCTTTGTGCTTGTAATGCAACTATCCCACCATATTGTTGGCTTTTTGTATTATGTCTATTATCTGTTCTAAAACTACTTAACCCATTTATTGTTCCTCCATTTGCCCAACTATCACTTTCTGCTATTTCGTTTTCAATCCACTTTGTTTCTGCATAGGGGTTTTCTATATTATATCTACCTCTCATTAAGCAATTTTCTTTTATAAAATCACTTGGGTAGTTACTATTATATGTTTTATACCCACCACTCAAAGGGCAATCACTAACAAATATTACTCTATTTATTTTGTATGTATTTGCATAATCTAAATAGCCATTTTTAGTATCAAGTATCCCATCATTTACTTTATAAATTCCACATAATTCATAATATCCATTTATATCATTATCGCATTTATTTGGTCTTGTAATTCTAATCTTTACAGAACAAGAACTATCTAAAAATGAAAGTGAATTATCAAATGGAATAATTATTTTATTGCCTGTTAAAGTTTCCCCTTCTGTTTGCTGATTAGTAGAATTATTACCAGTATTGTCAATAAAAACATTTACATTATTTTGGTTTGAACTTTCAATTGTTGCACCTGTTATCTTAATAGTTATTGGGGTTGCTAAATCTTTTTTCCCATCTGATAAGATAGTTAGTATATCCCCTTCTGCATATTGATATAGAGTATTTGTCCCAAAATCATGAGCCTTATTATAATTAATTAAGCTAGAAATATCAAATAGTATATATGTTGCTAATTGTTTATTAGCAGTTTCTTTCCCATTTACATCTAACAATTTAACTTTATCTGCACTCCATTCAAACATATCTCCATTCAAATCTTTTGTTACAAAGAATGAAAAGTATTTTGCTTTTTTGGGTAACTGAATACCGTTATAACTCCAATTTATTTTGTTTACAGAATCGTAATTATTTATTTCAATTTCTTTTAGTTTATTTACAAAACTTGCTCTACCAAAACAATCCCAATAAACACCACCAATCATAAATCTGCCATTTAAAGATGCTGTATTTATAATTGATTTTTTACCTATTATATCATCTATGTCTATACTTCTTTCAATACAAGTAATACAAGTTGTACCTACGCTATAATTAGTTGGATTTATTATATTGCAATCAATGTCATAAATTGCAGTATTACCATTTACTGATGATATGTGCAATTTTCTGCTATTGTATAAAGATGTTTCGTTTTGGTGAACTATTATTGTATATTTACCATTCCCATCTGTATAAGTTCCATTACTAAATTCAGTCCAAACATATACTCCTGAAATACCATCTCCATTAATATCTTTTACATACCCTGCAACATTAAATCTTGAACAAGCATTTTTGGCAGTATCAGCACTAATAAGATATGGTTCACTTTGAATTATTGTAGGGGTATATACTTTATTTACATACCCACATAAATCATTAAGTCTATAAACTATATCTTGGCTATACCAATAAGTAGAGCCACTACTAAATGCTATAAATTGATTAGGTATAACTTTACTCCCAATGGTAGGTCTGCCTACTACTCTAATAAATGAATATCCATTGTGGTCTGTTCGTATATCACTTGTTGGTAACAATGCAGTTGATTTGCTTACTCTCATAGCCTCAATAGGTATAGAGTATTCATCATCTTCGTATATGTATGATTGAATTACATTACTTAATAATATAACGTCAGGATGGCTTGGTTGTGTGCAATCTCTTAAAATTATATAATCACCGCCATTTGCCATACTATCATAGTCAGCATTTCTAACATCAATTACCCACTCAAAATCATACTTAGTAGCTTGTAGCGTATTAGTAGTACATGAATTAGTGCCATTCCCTAAAATAAATGTACTTGTATTTATATAATTAGTAGATAACCCTCCTATGTGATTGTGAACTCTAAATGTAAATACATCAGAAGGTATATTAAAAAATTCAAACATTTGGTAATACTGATAATTACCTATTGACATATCGTAAATTTCGCTATCTAAGTTACCCCCTTGACCTATAAAATTTATTGCACCACTTCCACCACTTCCATTAATCTTATAGCTATAAATTAATTGAGTATCACATTCTAATACACCTACTTCTTCATAAGTATTACAAGATGTTATTTTTACTTGTTTTGATATTGCAGTATATTGACCATTTAAGGTAGCAACAAAGCCACCTACATTACTTGGTACATATTGATTATAAGCCTTCCAATTATTATCAGTTAATAAAACACCATTTTTATTAGCCATCCCACCAAAATAATATTTACCATTTTGTTTTGTAGCATCTTTATCTTTATAAAGGAATGAACACCAATTATCTGGTTGTATGCTATATATCCCATCACCTTGTATTTTCATAAATACTCTTATAGTGCGTAATGGTTTTTCGCAAGGGTTTTTTATTACAGAACTTTCTACATCAAATGTAAACCCATCTTTTTGTTCTTGGGTTAAATTAGGGTACTCTCTTAAATTATTTGCAAGCAATAATCTATCACCTGCTACTGCTAATGCTTTACTTGCTTGTGGTATATCATTTTGGATATTACTAAAAATACTTTGGTCTATAATACCACATTTTTTATCATTATAGAAATCATATTTTATAGTATTATTTACTTGGTCGTAATTATTTTTTGCCCACCCATCAGTTCTATTCCACCAATCATTTATTTCATTTGCTTTGATATCATGCTTATAAATTGTGTCATAATAAACCCAATCATTATTGCAACTTCTTTTATATAAAATAATACTATCTACAAAATCATTCCCAACCCAAATATCTAACTCTACATAGTTTGGGATTGTCTTATCTCCACTTTGTTTGCCATCATATCCTATTTGTATTGGGTTTGAATAAGGGCTAATAGAACTTAATCTATTATCTACATAAGAATATTGATAAGATATTTGTATGTTTTCTTGATATAGTTTATTTATATCTTTACTATCATCTTTTTTAAAAGATAAACCTACGCATTGCATAGGTGCTATTGGTGCTAGAGTAGTAGATGCACAACATTCACTTCTATTAAAATAACTTGTACTAAAACTATTTGTAGCAATACTAGCAAGCACATTTATTTGTCTTATTTCACCTAACCCATCAGTAAATATTAATAGCTTTTCTTTTAATGTTTTCACTCCACTATCATCTACATCCCATACTATTCTTATATGTACATTCTGTTCGGGTATGCTATACTCTAGGTCGTTTACAAACCCTAAGCAACTACCTTCATAAACCTTTATAGGATTACTAGCACTCCTATCCATGTAGTTGATAGTATGCTTACCATTTTCATTCCATACAAACCAATAAAATTCAGATAACTCTACAAACTCATAGCTACCTATTGTTCTATTTATCCCTTGTGGTAATTTGAAAAGGTATGGGGTTTCTGTGCCTACACCATCTGGCAAAATATTACCGATGTTTGGCTTTCTTACCCCAAATTCACCATTAGTGCCATTTTTTACAGATACGTCTAATGAGCAATCTTTTAAAAAAACTGCATCTCCTTTAGTTGCTTTAATATAGCTTGCATCTCTATTTATTTTAATAGGGATATATATTGTACTTATCTGTGCCAATTTACTAATTTATTTTTATTCCAACTGCCTCCATTAATAACTTATAGTTATATGGGTGCAATCTTCTTTTTACTTTATTTACTTCTCTTTGGTAGTAATACCCTATTCTTTGTGCATCACCGCCTGTATTCATAGCATTGTAGTATCTTAATCCTTGTATGAATGCTTCTAGTGCGATACTTGGGAACTTGAAATCATCTTTATTCTTTGCGATACCAATAAACTTTAATATTACATGGTCTATATCATACAAGCTACTAAATATTAGCAAATTACCTTGCTGTGAAACGGTAAAACCTAATTTATTATTATTAATACATTCGGTATCGCCACAAGTGTAATCCATCTTACCACAAGCATCCATTATTATTGCTAGTGCTTGGGTATTAGTTGTACTGCTAGTCAAGCATCCACATTCCTTTAATTCTAAGTTACATATTTCTTCTGTTGTAACAACATTTGTTACTCCATTATTATAACTAACTTCTTTCCTGATTATCCCCTTGCTATCAGTCCAAATTTTAGTGGTTCTATCTTTTAATACCCCACCACCAATATTTAATTTATCTACTACTACACTATTTACTTTTGCCCCATTGCAAGTTGTATCACACCCACAACCACAATTACATGGTATAGAGTTTTCATACAACATTTCTTTTGGCATTTTACTATTATACCAAAGTGGTTGTATTGCCCCAAATTCATCTTGATACCCAATGCTAATTAAAGATAATACTTCATTTGGTATTGCTAATGTATTATTGGTTTTATCAATATAATACTTTTTGGTAAAAGTAGTTCTTGTAACATCATATAGAAACTCATTAAATACTGTTGATATATAGCTATTATATATAGCCATTCTGCTCAACCCACTATCGCCTTCTCTTAGGCATAATGTTTTTATTGCTTCGTTTACTGATGTATATTGTGTTGCCATTATTAAGATATTTCTACTTTAGGTTTTGTTTTGCTATAAGTTATTTTAACTTCACTACCATATTTTTCATATTCTCCATACCCATTTTCTTCTTCACCCATATCATCCATTTCTTCCATATCATCCATTTCTTCCATTTTACCCATCTTGCCCATTTTACCCATCTTACCATCTTCTTCTTTTTTCTCATAATAACAATAAGATATTGTTTCTTCAATAATATATCCATTTTCAATTTCTTTAACAGATACATACTTTTCTTTACTTTTAACCATTGCACCTTCTGGTAAAGTCCAATCATTTTTAGAGGAAAATGTATAGTTTTCTCTTGTAGGCATTTTCTTTTCTACTTTAGGCTTTGAGTAAGCCATCATATTTACTGCAATCATTTCTATTTATTTTTAATTTATGTTATTTGGATTATTCTCCATTTTTTGTAATTGCTCTCTAATATAATCTTCTTGCCCATTCATATTATTGGCAGCATCATTTTTATTAGTAGTTGCCATAGTTGCTAACTTAAACGATTCGTTCAATGCCATAAATGCAATATCCATGCTTATCTCATCATCTATACTACTTCCACCATTTATATATACTAATGCTTTTCTTGCATCTGTTGGTAGATTTAAAAACCCTATTTGATTTTGAGTAACGTATGAATATGTTGAAAATGAATCACAAACTAGATTAATTTGATTAGATTGTATTGGGGAAACAAAATCACACATTATATCTCCTTTTTTATCTATAAGCAATATATTTTTAATTGTACTGCTTGTGAAATCTTTAGGTAGAGTTATTTTAGCATCATCTATTTCAAATTCTTTTGGCTCTGCCATAGATTGCGACATTGGCAATCTATTTATTTTCTTTTGCTCAATAATGTTATTATAACTAAGCAAAATTAAATGAGAGAAATGTTCTTCGGATAATTTATAATCACCCTCAATTCTACCACTCTTATATAACTCTAATGCAAATGCACCTAAATCCCTTATAATCATTACCCTATTTTCTTTTTAATGTAAATGTTTATAGTAACTAAACAAAAAGTATGCACTACTAATAATGCTATATATTCAAATAAATTAAAAGTAATGAATGAATACTTTTGTGAAATAAAATATACTAAACTCCATAAAGGAATACCCCAGAAACTAGCAAAGCATTTATAGCATCCCACTATTGGTTTTCGTAAATATTTAGAGAATTTATAATTATCATACTCTTTATAAAATCTAATAAACCCATGCTCTCTATCTATTTCTAAATTGTATTTGTAGTTTTTAAATATTGCTTCTATGTAATCATCTGTAAAATACGCTATATCTTCACGCTGTATATCTATCCATCCTTCATGAATTTTTGATACTGAAATTATATATCTAAAATGAGTTTCTATCTTGCATAATTTATTTATTACTTCTTGTTGGAACTTGCCTACATAATATACTCTTTTTTTAGTTTTCTGATTTAAAAATAAATTTATATTATAGAATATCATATCGTCTATATGCTCATCCTTACCATTTGGGGATATTTCAGTAGTCCCTCTTGTTGATTCCCACCAACCAATGCAAAATAAACTAGCTATGATTAAGCTAGTGAATAATGTAATAATAAGATTTGCAAACATATTTTTATTTTTTACAAATATACAAAAGTTTTAATATACTCCACCTTTTTTCAATTCATCAATCCCAACTTTTAATTCTCTATCTTGACTATATACAGAGTATAAAGTTGTCATTGCACTTACCAGTCTGCTTTCCATTGATAAAGTACATTCACTTTCGATATGTAATGGGTTATTTATATCTATTTGCCATGTATCATCAGGCATCATTTTATACCCAATTCTATATTCTTTTGGGTTTCTTATATATCTAACCTCTACATGGGTAATGTCAGTAGGGCATATTTTAATTCTATTCCCATCTGAAAATTTACCTATTGGTTTTAAGTAACTAGGTTTAATAAACCCTGTTGTAGTTTGCCTATTAAACATATCATCAGACAGCATACTTATAGGTATAAACCTACACTTTTCTTTAGGTTGTCTTCTGTCTGAATATAAAGGACTATTTATATCATTGCTTTCCAATGAATTAGCTTCGCATTTACTAGATGCGTTTTCATTTACTGCTATTGAGCAAGTTATTAAATGTCTAAAATCGCTAGGAAGGGTAATCATTGTATCATCAACTGCAATTATTTTCTTTTCAAAAAATGGTTGCGCTAATTCTATAATAGATTGATTACTTGGGAATAATCTAGCTATATCAGATAGGACATAACTCAATGCAATATTAAAATGCAACGCACCCACACTAGGTGGGTACGAAGCATTCTGTGGTTTATTGGCTAGTGATAATACGTTATCTATTGCTCTTTGTAATGTTAATATTGCCATTATTTATTTTTAATTTTAGCATGAATAAGCTAATGCACCTACAACACCTGTTGTTGGATTAATGCTGAACATTTGATTGCTACCACCATCTCTTACGAAATACTTACCGCTTAATGGTGTTGTTAATCCTACATTAGTATATAATGTATCTCCCGTTGCAATTTGGGTGTTTGTAGATTTGTAAATATTCATTGTAAACCCATTACCTAAGATGCACATATTATCTACGCTACCCATTGTAGGATAGTTCGTATTGTTAATTGCGCTTGCATTAACTGTTCTAATAAATGAAGTTGCACCTGTTGTTGTGAATGCTATTAAATTTGTAAATACACCTACGCAGTTACCAGTTAGCATTTGTGCTTTAATATAGTAAGTTGTAGATGCAGATAAACTAGTGAATGTAGCTGATAATCCATTTGCACCCATACCGCTTAATATATTACCACTTACATCGCATAGGTAATAGTTAGCTGTTGAACCACCACCATTATTTACTACATTAGATATGCTAAATGTACCTCCATTTGCAGTTATATTGCCTACTGCTAATGTTGGTTTGCAAACTACTACACCTGAACCACCAATGTTAGTATTGAATTGTACATAGCTAATTTCACTTGGAGATATTCCTATTTCTGTCGATACACCACCATTGCAACAAGTACAGTTTTTACTAATATAGTATTTTAATGTATTTAAAGCTGGGGTGCTTTCTGTTGATTTATATGTATAACTCCAATTATGTATGTCTTGTGTAACTATTTCATTTATGTAGTTATATTCATTTACACCTGATACGCTTGTAATTCTAATATTATAATACTCTCCTGCTTGTAGTGGTGCTAATTGAGTAGTATCAACTCTAAAAGCTATTGTCCCTAACCCAATATCATTAGTTACTTTTACTAATGCTTTATGGCTCTCATCTATACCTAATAAACATGGTGTAACGCTAGTGTTTATGTTTGCACATAATTGATTTACTAAATGCTGTATTTGACTTTGTATTGTGCCAGCATTGCTTACCATTGGTATTTGAGTAATGCTACCTAAAGAATCCATTAAACCCCAACTATTCAACACATTACCATTGGTGCTAGTTATACCTACAAATCTATTTTGAGGAACTCCAACAACTGCATTTGCGTAATATGTAAATGTGCCTAATCCTAACCCATTAAGGAAAGCATTTATAGCTGTTGTATCTGTTACTAATATAGGTGATATCGGATTATATTGGATACCATTAATTCTAATATTAACAAATTGGTTTGTATTGATACTCTCAATTAACCCATTGCTATAAGTATATGAAGGAGTAGGTAAACAATTCCAATCAATATTTATTTGATTATTAGAAGTAATTGCACTTTGTACTATTGAATTAATATTTAATACTGATTGAAAACTTTGTAATAAAGCACTATTGGTAGATAATTCATTTACGATATTATTTACTAAACTTGCTACATTTATTGATAGTAAGTATTTTACTTGGCAATTAGATACTATTGTTTTAGTAATACTAAATGAAGTGTCTGCATTATCAAACTTTTCAAATGAATATGTATATGAACTAATGCCTATATTACCAACACCATCAGTAGTTACAGTTGTGCCACAAGTACCTGTAATGGTAGATGCTACTAAGTTTGCAGATATTTTTCTTTTAGTAATAATATTAGATTCTTGATTATCACTACATCTGCAAGGGCAATTTAAAGTAGTTTTTATTTCAGATACAATATCTTTTACTTCTAGGCTTCTGCCTTTTCTATCTAATAAAAATGCTAATAAAACTTTAGGTTCTAACTCCTTCATTTTATTTTTAAGCAATTCACCTTTAGTACTATTTGTTTCTGATGCCTCTACGCTTTCTTGCCAACAACATACTAAATCTAGTATATCATTACCGCATTGCACATCAAATTGTTTATTAGTTCTAAACTCAATCATCATTGTTATACCACATCCTAAATCATAGTATGCTTTTGCATTTGATGATACTTGATATAACCCAGTAAACTTATTTTCTAAATTGTAGTTTGAATTTGCACTTGTTAGGCTTGTTACATTGCCTTCTGTATCTTTAATACTAATTGCATAGGTTACATTTAGTAATTCGTATTTATTATTTTTAAATTGGGTTTTATCTTCTAACAACCCAATTGCAGTTGCACAATCCCCATAAAATGTAAGATTACCTTCTGCAAAGTTTTTTGAATTTACTACATTTGGTCTGCATACATCTATTTGTTGCACTATATTATAAGTACCTAAAGTATCTTTATATGCAACTTTTATTGTATAAATCCCAAAAAATAGTTCATTTGTTTTTAACCCTGATAATAAAAAGCTAGTATTTGCAGGGTTAGTTGTATTTATATCAGGTGTTCCGAAGATTAAATCTCCATATACATCCCCATTTGGGTCTGTTACTTCAAATACGACACCCGTAGTATTTGCTCTAATTAAGAATATGGAATCAGAAATATCAAAGAATATTTGACCTGTATATGGTCTAAATTCCGACTTAACTACAAAGTCTGTAATATTTGCTGTACCTATTTTTAGAATATTATCGCAACTAGCCATAATTTATATTATTGTTTTTTGTTTGGTATAAAAAAAGCCACATCAAATATAGAGTGGCTATGTATTATTGCTATTCCCTTGTCCCTCCGACAATAAATGTCGAAGGGATTTGAGAAGGATGTGAAAACACAAAAAAATCTTTGTGTACTAGCACGTTGTTGAAGTGAATGTATCTCCTGCAATTTGTGGAGGTACTGCGCTAAATGATAGCTTATATGTAGTTGCGCCTCCTGTACGACTTACAAATAAAGGTGAACCTGTAAGTAAGTTATAGTAGTCAGATTTGATTTTCTCAATATCTACATCAGTTCCATCGTCTGTTCTAGCTACTGTGTAACATACTGCTGCTGCTGCTGCACTTGGGAATGTACCGTTATAAACACCAGTAGCTGTAAATACTGTTCCGCCTGTACAATCTGTACAGTTACAATTAACTGAAATCTTGGTAATTTTACCTGTTAAGTCAGTAGCGTCAGTTGTTGCAGTAGATGTTTCGTTGTCGCCTTGTACGTCAATAACAATAGTATTACCATTGTCGTCAAATATTGCAACACCATAAATTACAGAAGCGTTTGCGCTAACTGCACTAGATGGATTCCAAATATATTGTACATAGTCAGAACAACAGTTTGATTGTGGTTCTAAATAACCTACTTCTGGTGTTTGTCCACCGCATTGAAAGGTTTCGTTTACTGGAGTAGCTGCTTGGTTTAAACCACTAATACTATCCCATATTCTTTTTGCTCTTATAATTGCCATTTTCTTTATTTTTTAATTTTTAATTTAATTCTGTTTTTTGTTTAAAGTAATTCCATGTGTCCCAAAGTGTTTTGCTTTTAGTAATCAACTTACTCGCTTGCGAAGGCTTATGTTCTGCTTTCGGTGCATTTAATCCATCTACTTTAAATTCTCCATTCTCTGAAATATCAGATAATGTTTTACTATCTAGTATTAGTTTCTTTGCATTGATATAGATTTGGATTTGGGCTTTTATTTCGTTTTGTACTTGCGAAATAACAGATGTGAAGTTTTCATAATTTTCTTCAACTTTATCCATTAATTTCTCTTGTACATAACCTATACCCATCCCATTGTCAATACCAAATATTTCCGCATAAACGTAAGATAAATCTTCATTTTTACCTATTTCAGAAATCAATTCAGATTTTGCAATTCTAACCTTATTGCTTTCTAATTTTTTAGCCAATTTTTCTTCTTCGTCTAATATACGATAAAGTATTGGATGCTCTGAATCTCCACCTTCATCCTCTATGCCTTTGACATATCTATTTTTATTATTACCATTATAGTAACTTACTTTTAGATACTCTAATAACGTAGTGTCGGTTGTATTCTTAGGGAAAATATTTTCCCCTTCGCTAAGTCTAATTCCTAAGAAATCAGCATCATCTATTGGCTCGTATCTCATTCTTGCTTGATGCTCTACATCTAATGTAGTGCAATTGCGCAAAAATCTAATTTGTATTTTTTCAGAACCAGCTTCATTAAAAGCACAAGGTATAAATTTACCTTCTTTCTTTTCTTTTTCAGTTCTTTCTTTTACAAATATAATACAAGTATTAGGTATTGTAGTAGGTGTCGGAGGAAGCAATACTTCCTCCGATTCCCCTATTACTTGATTTAATTCGTTTACATAACCTCTTACTGCAAGTTCTTGCTTATGAGTGCTAATTACGTTTACTACTACTTTGTTACTCATTGTTTTTTTGTGTTTTTTTGTGTTTTATAAATTACTATCCTTTAATGTATCCGCTAAATTGTGCGCTATGGTTATCCACACCAAAGCTATCCTTAGCATATACGTTGATTGCTCTACAACCTCTAGCCATAGTATTATCTGTATAGATACTACCTAACTTATCTCCTGTTCTTGAAGCCAATTTAACCATTTCAACAGGTGCTACTTTTTTGCCCATGCTATCAGTAAATGGTACTAATGGTTGAATATAACAGAAATCAGTCATGTGAGGCATACCTAATGCTTCGATTTCTAAGTTTTTAAACATGAAATCAATACCACGACCATCGAAGTTGCGGATACCTTTAAATTGATACCAGTCTAAGATACCGTTATTGTCTAAGTTAAACCCTTGTACTTGTGCAACATAATCTCTATCAAAACCTACGATTTTCATAATTGCATCAGAAATTTTACCACCTGCAATATCATCATGCCAAATCACAACTGTCTTACAGTTAATGTTTGATTTTTTAAGATTTGAAGCAATATTACGCAAGATACGCTTTAATACATCTGGGTTAGCTACATTATGTTTAGGGAATTTAAACATACCACGCTTGAATGCTGTTGTAATAACACCATCAACACCTTCTTTAGTAACTGCATTATGTTCACCCAACATTAATTGGTATGCCATATTTTGCATTCTATCTTGGTATAATTGACCTTTAACCATTTGGTCTACGTTCATTGATTCAACCCATGTGTTAGTTGCAGAATCCCACATTGGTACTGCGAAATCACCTAAAGGTGCATTTTCGTAACGATAATGGTCTGCTGTATCTTCTTTAATACAAATACCGCTTTCATATTTTTGTACGAAACCTTTAATTAAGTTAGGTGCATTTTGAGCAATACCATGAGTAACGATACAGTTAGAATCATCTTTAATGTACGTTTTCATTTTAGCCATTACAACCTTATATCTTGATTGGCTAGTTAATGCAAATGTAGCACCATTTAATGCTTTCAATGTTACTGTATGAGCACCTGCTGTTGTTACACTTACTGCTGTGATATCGCAGTTTACAAATGTGCCATCGTTGTAAGATATTGTTGCTCTGTGTCCTGCAATTGGCATAGAGTATTTACCATCTGAACCATACTCACTAGAAACTGTTGCAGTTTTTGTGTTTGCTGCTGCACCACTTGCTGTTGAAATAAAGAAACTCCAATCATCGCTAGTACAATTTACTTCTTGTGTATAGTACTCTCTTGTTGTTACTTCTCTGTACGCTTTACCACTAGCATCTTGACTTAATGCTTGCGTTAAGTCCATCATTATTGAGATGAACGGAGATAATTGACCTGCTTTTACCACTTCACGTCTGATGTCAGGTCGTAAAATGATTTGTCCCATTTTATCGTAAACGGGTATCGCTTGTGTATCACAAGCGGCTGCTGTTAATGTTGAAATTTTACAACTCATTTTTATTTATTTTGTTTTATTTATTTTTTAATATTTAACCTAAAGTTTTTCTAATTACTTCATTTATTGTGTCTTGTTCTGTTTGCCCTCCAAATGGGGAAGGAATATTTTTGCCAAATGGGGCTCTTGCGCCAACGTAATGTTTTTGCGATTCTGATTTAGCACTTTCGTAAGCCCTGTCATATATAGCTTGGTGTAATGCTTTTGCATTCATTTTTTCTTTGAATGCTTTTACATCTAATGCCATATACTCTTTAGCTTTAGCTTCATCTTGAACCATTAGTGTAGAAAACCCAATTTGTCTATCCTTGTCTTTGGCTAGGTCTGCTTGGTATTCTTCTAATGATATTGGTGCATCTATTTCTACCTTTACTAATTCATCACCAATTTTAATTTCTGCTGATAATTTTTCGTCTTTTACGGTATCAAATATTTGCTTATGGGTATTTACTGTTTTTTCTGCTCTAGCTTTCTCTATGTACTCATACATAGAATCATCTATCTTTGATAGTATCGGCTTTCTGATTTCTTGCGCTTCGTCAGCTATTGCTTTCTCTACTGCTTTATTTAGTAATTCGTTATCTGATTCTGTTGGGTATTTTTCGCTAAAAGCATACTCAATTTCCTCTTGCATTTCTTCTTCGGTCAAATCATCTGATGAGAAATCATCGAAGTTTAATATAAAGTTTTGTTTAACTAGCGTTAAATCATCTACTTTTTTAATTTCTTCGCTTTTAAGAATATCATCTTTTGTTAGTTTTCCATTAGAAACTGCAAAATTTGTAAAGTCTGCCCACTCTTTACTTTCTTCAAAGACCTTGTTTTTTTCGCTTTCGCCTTTTTCTTTAGATGCTTTATAATTTTTTATTTCATCCATCGAAATACCTTGATTGGCTAGGTATTTAGCAATTGCATCTTCGCTAACTTCTGTATTAGTTGTTTCTTGCTCTGCATTTTCATTTTGAACATTAGCTACTGTTTGTTCGCTACCTTGTTCTGCTTCGCCTGAAACTACATTACTTTCATTAGCATTGGCTTCTTGATTATTTACATCATTTACAATTGGGGCTTGTTGCTCGCCAGCTTGTTCTTGTTGTTCAATATTTTCTATTATTTCTGCCATTTTGTTTTATGTGTTTTTTATATCCAATACAAATATCTTATATATAGCTTTCATTAAAACCCACATTATTACATTCCTATATTTTTTCTTACATTACTATATTTATGTTATCTTTGTAAAAATTACTTTTATGACAAAAGAAAGGGAGTATATACAAATGAATTTTACCATTCATAAAAGCATATTCGATAAACTAACTAGGATTAAAAACTCTAGTGGGTTAAAGCATACCGAAGAAGCTAAAATAGCATTAGCAAACTATTGCAATTCGCACCCAGTAATAATTAAATTTGAAGAAACTAAAAAAAAGGAAAATGAAAGTAGATAACCTTGAATTACAAAAAGAAAAAACTGAATTAGTTTCTCAAAAAACTTTTCCAAAAGAATTAACGTACTTGGGGACAATACGACCACATAAAGGTCAAAAGGTATATGCTCTTAATCTTGAAACAAAAGATATGTATATTGCCAAGTATTCTGAAACCGCTACTATGAATTACCCAACTAATAGTGCCAAAGTTCCTAAATTGAATAAAAGATTAATTGTAGAGCAAAATACTATCTATTGTTCTGCTATTAATTTTAAGAATGCAGAAAAGCAATTCAAGAAACAATTAATTAACCATATTTTAAAATTAAACCCAAATGCAGAAATCCCTAAGTCTATTTAATGTATTTCTTGAAAATAAAGATTTATTGCATGAATCTACTAAAATAAAAGATTTGCTTTATGAGTATAATGCCTACCATGTATTTAAAGAATTATTTGAAAGTGATTGCAGGGTGGAAACAGCTTGTTTTATTACCAGCTATATTGTATTTCTGTATTCAAATGATACCACTTGGAATAATTTAGATAGACCTTTATTATATATTAAAAACTCTACTATTGAAAATTTATTTTCACTTGGGTTTGATAAAGAAAAGATTGACTATGAAATAGAATCTGAATTAAATGAACATAACCAAATGTTTGTAACTTGTAGGAGTAAGTATTTAGTATATCAAAAAGATATGGATTTTACAGATGCTATTACTTTACAAACCCATATACATAATACGCAACAAAAAGCATTAGATATTCAAGGTTCTGCTGATAAAGATTTTAGAGAGAAAAATGTATATCTAAGCACATTGGATAAGCATAAAGAAAATTTAAAAAAACTTAGGCAAACCCTATTGAAAAGATATGAACCAATAAATGAACTTTTAGAAGAAGAAGGATTGGATAGAATCACAAAACAAATAGAAGTGCAATCACTTGAAGCACGACTAGCAAATAAAAAAGCCACAAATTAATGTGGCTTTTTTATTTAACTATCTGAATAAATTATTTTCGGATTCAATTTGCTTGGTTGCTCTTTCTTCTTCTATTCTATTATTCTTAATCTTATCTTTTGTTTCTAATTGACCACTTAGTTTTTCTCTGCCTAATTGTGATTCTTTTTGGTATTCCAATTGTTTTTCGTAAGCCATTTTTTGCGCTTCCATTTGCTGTTGCATTGCAAATGCTTCTTGCTGTGCTTGTTGTTGGCTTTGGTTCATTGTCATTTGGTTCTCTATTGCTAATCTTTCTTTTTTCTTAATGCAAGATATTAAATATAATTTCATTAAGTTAAAGTTTTCTATTTGCATTAGGGTAATAGATGTACCAATATCTAACACTCCATTCATTTCATATTGTATTGCAGATTGGATGATATAGTTTCTTTCTGCTGATGTATCTTTAGTATCTACTATTAATGAGCAATCTTGGTCAGGCATATCATTGTATAGTTCTAATAGATTTATACCATATCCCCCTATTAATGCACTAAGTACTTTTGCTCTTTCTGTTTTTGGGGTTAGGTTTTTATCAAATTCTGTTATTACTAACCTATTCCAATACATACATCTTTCAATAAATTGTCTTACAGATTCATTGTATAGTCTTTCTAAAAATTTTGTTGCTGAATAACTAGCTTCACTAGCACTATTGATAGCACTTAATGATTGATGCTGTTTTGGGTCTTGTGCAAGTCTATTATTATTTAACCCTGCACTCATTAGCATAATATTGTATATCTTAAATATTTGGTCTAATAAACCATCTAAAGATGCTATTACATTATTAGGCATTACAAATGTTGGGTTAGGTAAAGTTTCTTTCATCCCTCCTTCACCTTCAAATGTTGTCTTAAATAACCCAGCACCTCTTTGCTTATATGATTTAAGCACTTTAGCCATTACGTTATCTCTATTATTTGCTTTTTGCACATCATCTGCATCATCATACAATGAATCTTTTATAAAGGCATCTACCAATCCTTCAAATGCTTCTAATGCAATATTAGTACCCATTGGAATATATTGGCTCAATGAGTTTAGATACTCCATGTATAGTACATTTATTTTTTCAAAATCTACCCATAGTGTATCCATCATAGATTCCATACCATTTAGTCTTACAATTACAAAAGAACTTTTTGCTCTTTTATCATTTGAATCGTATCTATACATATCTTGCAAGTCCTCTACACTTACAATCATTTCTTCGCTAAATGCACTACTCTTAGGTATATAATAAATAACCTTTACTTTATCGTAGTATCTATCATTTTCGTACTCTTGTACAGTTACTTCTGCAATACCTAAATTTATTTTTTGTCCATAGTATTTTAATCTATCACTCCACTTTAATTCTTTAGCACCATTACCACTATTTACTTGCGCCCTTCTATATACTTCTATATTTTCTTCTGGGGTTAATTTTTGTCCTACAAACTTTAAGAACTCACCAAAGGAAACCTCTGTTTCATAAAATACTTCTGTAACATCATCTCCAAATTTATCTTGGAATGAATTTGTTTTAAGTTTAGAAATATCTATGTATTGTATTTCTGGTAATCCATTATATAAATTAGTGTACCAACGATAGCACCCAATATTTACATCAAATAAATCACTTACTATTGTGTCTGCAATTTTATCTTTAAATTTGGTATAGTTTAACCAATGTTTAGATGTCATTTCATGAGCCATTTCAACACCATCTTTTAAACCACCGCTAATCTCAAAGATAGACATTGATTCATTATCAGATATTTCATTTTTCACCATAGTCATCACATTCATATCTACGCTTTTGTTTTTAGCTTTAGATTCTGAATACATACCATCTATATCTGTATCGCTTGACATTGGTGGCAACCCTGCAATACGATTTACTTCATTAATAATATCAACAGCATTTTGCTTGCCCAACATCTTAAACTTCTCATTTAATTTTTTATTGATTGATATAATATCTTGGCTTGATATAATTGGGTTATGCGGTATTGATTTTATGTTTTCTTCTACTATTCTAATAATAGAAGTTAATAATCTTGTATGCTTGAAATCTGTATTTTTAAATTCAGATTTACCATAATCACCTCTATCTTTATTATCAGGGCTTTTACCATCAAATACTTTCTTAAATAATTCAGGACTAAAAATTCCATTTCTGAAATCTTTATATTTTTCATAATCCTCCATTCTCTCTCCATTTAGTAATGGAACACCTATACCTGAATATAACTCTCTTACTTTTTCAAATGCCCACTTTTTATCGTAATTAGTTGCACCGAAACCATCACTATTACCTTTTGTGATTTCAATGTTTTTATTCTTAATTAAATCTTTGCTTGTTGCCATATTGCAAAATTACATTTTTTTTATTATATTACACACCCATCATTTGTTTCATTAAAACAGATGTTAAGCCATTCCCTCTTACTAATGTTGGGGTAATTGCTTTTACTTGGACTGCACACATCAATAAAGATGCTATTAAGTCATGGGTAGTATATTTCTTTGGGTTAAATGTTGATAGCTGTTCTGCTGTTTCCTCGAAATACAATTCATCTAAAAAATCGTATGGATAATCTTCTGTTGGTTCTTTCATTAAATCTGTTATCAATGGGATGCCATCTCTTAGTACTTTTGGGGTATTACCTAGAGTACATTTTAAGCTGTCGTATGGCGATTTCATTACAAATTTTAAAAAACCATTATTTTTCGCCCAATTTAAAGCCCCCTCAACCTGTCTTTCGGGGTTTACTAAAAACCCAAAATATAAAGCACAATAAAATATCTGTTTGTGCATTTCGTCTGTTTCAGTCCTGCCATAGTATTGTGCTACCAATTTAGCCCCTTCTCCTGTATTTGAATAATGGTCATATAGCTTTAGTGCCAATCCAGCACCTTGTGATATATGGTTTGAAATATATTCATCATATCTTACAGGGTCATATCCAATAATTCCTTCGGGATTTCTTGGGGGAACAAATAATCCCTCTTTATATGTGAAATTATTAGGTTTATCTATATTTAGCCCATCTACTTTCCAATAGCAATCATTATTATAATTTTCGGTATCAAACCAAACCTTATTATAAGCATCTATTTTCCACTCACCTTTTATGTATCTTTTTTCAGATGCAGGCATTGCTTTTAATACTCTTAATCTTTCAGAAGGTCTTTTACCAAATGAATTATTCATACTAGCATCTTCAAATAACAAATCAATTGTTTTTGGGAAATGTCGTATTTCTGCAATGTGTTCTTCGCTACCTTCTCCATGCTTTGAAATTGCATCATTTATTCTTTCTGCTATTAATCTTTCTGCTTTTTCGTGGTTTGGGTATCCATACTCATCAATACCCATTGTGTCTAATGCAGAAATAAAATACCTATATAAACCAGTACTTGTTCTTCCACTTTCGTTTCTTACTCTTGGATTACTGCCATGCCAATATGTTCTAGTGCATTCAATGGCTTGTTTCATACCCCTATCATCAATACCTAAAGTAGATGTAAGTGCCATCTTACCAATTATCTTATCATTAAATGGGTCATATAAACATTCTTTATGTGCAGATATTATTGGTGTAGGGTCTTTACCTATTAGCTTACTATACTCATCAAAAAGAAACTTGTTTAACTTATTACCATCAAACCCTTTTACCGTAGTATTTGCAACTCTAATAAAACCACCTAAACTAGATGTAGTATCTTTATTTTCTTTATTTGGGTCATCGTAAGATATTTTAATCTTACCACTTTCACCCAAAGGTTTAAAGTGTTCGTTATAGTTATCATATAGATATGCTAATGGTTCAAATAATGTTTCTTTAGCTTTTTTAAGGTCTGTACTCATTACACCAACCCTTCTAAATTTACCACTTGTAGATACCCCAACACATTCACTTATCTCGTATTGGGAATTACCACACCTTCTTGGCTTAACTACTTGATACCCAAAGCACTTTTCATCTTTATTACATATTTCATGAAAATAAGCTAATTTCTGTTGCTCTTTAATAAATACTGGAATAAAATCTGCTTCATATAATTGTAAAAATCTAAAATAATTTCCGTTTATATATTCTAAATTACCATTGTTCCAAAAAAATCCACCATGTTCTAAATGAAAATCTACTTTATTTACAAAGCTAGATTTTTCAGCATCTGACATCTTATTATTGTATGGCAACTTCTTCCATCTTTGTTCTTTCTGATTTTCTACTTTTGGAATAATTAATAATTCGTCTTTGTAGTCAGGTATGAAATACTCGTAAACTTCATTTACCCCATCATCAGGCAACATTATTTTTGTAGGCATATTGTGTTTCCTTATCTAAATGCAAATGTAACAAAAAACCACTAGATTAATTCTAGTGGTCTTTTGCTTTTCAAACTAAAATGTACTAACAAAACTTATACAAAGGTAGTAGTTTTATTTTATTATTTTTATTTTATTATTTTTCACAAAACTAAATATACCAAAAAGGTGCATCTTGCGACACACCTAATTGGCTATTTAACCCATAAAAAATCCAATTTATTAAATTTGCCTACAATGACAAATCACTTGGAGAAACCATAGCTTTAAATTTATTTTTTTGATTATAAACTTCAACTTTTATTTCACCATTTCTTAAAGTAACTATATTCAGTACTTTTACTAATTGCCCTCCATAATACACTTCCATTCCTATCTTTAGTATCATAACCTATTTTATTCTTGTTTGCATACTTATTAAATGCTGTCTAGTATTTAATAAGTATCCATAATTCAACTGATGCTTTTGTTTTAAACTTAAAGATAAAGTAGGTGCTATATCTAATACGTTAAACTTGTCATTCATTAGGCTACCAACCCCTCCATACAAACTAACGATTGCAGGTGGATTAGTAATAGTTTTAGTAATAGTTTTAGTAGTTACAATAACCTCTTTTTTTATGTTCCACTTAGAACTCCTACCTATTATCCCACTACAATTACTACTATCTAATATTGCTATTTCCCCATATTCACTTTTAAGTGTATCGTTTGATATTACCATTGGGTAATCTAAGAAGGTTGTATCACGTTTTACCCCATTTGTATCTATATATTTGGTAATATACTTTGGTACTTTTACTATTGTATTAGTAGGCTTGCTTTGTATCTCTATTGGGGATGAAGCTATGTATTGGGTATCATGCACTTCCACATAGTTAGTTACATCTATTGTTGGGCATTTATGTAAATTATAACCAAAATACATACCTAACCCTAAAATTAAAAGTATTACTACTGATACTATTGCTATTTTTTTATCTTTCATATTATTTTTTTACATTTTATATTTGTGGCAAATCAACTGATGGAATTGATAAAGTATATGGGTGTAAACTGTTGCAAGTTTTAAGCATTGTGCTTAAAGTTACATCCCACCCATTGCTTAAATCCATAATACTATATTCTTTAATTGTAACTGTTATATTACTTCCAGATATTGTTACTATGCCAGTACCATTATCTGCTAATGAATCTATATAAATTCCATTTATAGCTTCTTGGAAAATAATATAATCTATTGACTGACTTTTATAATCACTATTATCATTAAATACAAATGTAGCTATATCCGTACCGCTATTATAACTACTTAAACTTTTATCAAATTGAAACTCTGGTGTTATATTTACGCATTGGTCATTCTCAACCAAGCAAGTTTGTCTTAATGCTGCTCTTGCAGGCAATACTCTATTACCAATACCCCCACTTACTGTATTGCTATATACTGCATTTATGTCATAGTAACTAAAGTGCCCTAAGTCATTATAAATTACATCTGCACCACCAGCACTACTTAATGTTGTAGTTTTTGTAGATGTATAACCTATATATGTTGTTTGTGGGGTGATTGGGTTTGGATTTATATTCTCTCTAATATAGTAATTACTTGACATTGGATATCCTGCCCCCTGTGTAATAATTGGTAAACTTATAGCCACTACATTTTGACCTACTATAAAAACTGAAAATCTTAAATCATTGTCAATATAATCTGTGCAAATAAATGTTACAATTAACCTAGAACTAGAACCTAAATAACCTATTGAAATTTCAGCAAAAGAACTTGGATTTACACTTATTGCTGCATTTGTTTCTGAATTAAATGCACTAATTTGAAAAGGACTGCTAATACTACCCTTTGTAGTAGTAATACTATTTATAATAAACTTTCCACTAGATATTGTATATGTAACATTTTCTATTTGATTAATATATAAACTTCTTCCATATTTACATACAGCATCCATATTGCCAGTACATATTTTACATAGTAATTCTTTATATATACTTTTATATTGTTTTAACCTACGAAAAAATGTGCCATACCCTAATACCAACATATCATTTCTTAATTGAATTACTTGCATTTTCAAATCAGACACTTTGCAACAGCAATCACTACTTGTTGCAGAAGGAGAGCAAAGTAATTCATTTACGTCTGATAGTAACTGATATACTTCGTTTTGATGATTTTGGTTTAAGGATTGCATTTAATTGTTTATTTTATTTTACTCTTAATTTTTTGGGGATTGTGGTCTTATTTTATTTATAATACTATCTAAAAACACATGGAATATTCTAAATGATTTATGGAATAAACTTTGTTCGTTTTCGATTGTATATACTACAAACCCATTACTAAGTAACCCTACAAAATAACCCATTAAAGCTATTAGCGAAGGGTGCAATGTAGTATGTAGTAAAGTACTTCCTACTAATACAGAAAATACACCACCTGTAAAATACATTGTTACCCTTTGACCTCTTGTATAAGTATCTTTTGGCATATTAGCTACTCTTGCTGATACCCCTGCTACACCCATTATTGCAAATACTATTGCTAGGCTTTTTGAGAAAAATAATGTAATTTGTTCCCAACAATATTGAAAATCACTCATGTTTTTTATTCTTTGGCTCATCTTTATATGTTAAAAATTCTGTTTCAAAAGAAAAAAATATTTTTATATTTAATTTCCTACTCATTTATTAATTCATATAATTTGGTTTTCTTTTCGGAATTATGCTAATCCAATTACTATAATCAAATAAACTAGCAATAGCTTGATTTGCTAATTCTTCTGTTTTATAATGGATAGCCTCACTTAATTCAGCACTTTTAATAGGCTCTAATAAACCTTCTACTTCTGTTGGCATTACACCAGCTACATATAATGTAGGCTCTAATGCTTTTGATTGTATTACCCAAAAATCTTCTAACTCTACATTCCCATTAATATTGCTAACTGATAAATTATCTATATTGCTATTTTGAAAATTTTGCTTGTGGGTACTACTAAAATAATGCCCAAATATTCCACCTATAATAGTACCGCTAATAGTTCCTATCATTAATGTTAAAATCTCCATCTTATCACCAAACCTTACGATTACATAAAATATAATTATAGCGCATACTGCACTCCAAAAAATCGCTAAAATATCTCTTATGTTTTTCATTTTAAAATGTTGTTTGCTCTTTAATTATTGCGGAAACATTACCCATTACATTTACATAAATAACCATTCTATCATTTATATTATTTGTACTTATAAATGTTGCTGTGCCATTCATATCTAAATCAAGTATGCTATACCCTGTTATTGGGGTATGCACTCCATTTACATATAATTTATTAAATAAAAATGTTTTATCGCTATTCGTTTGGCTATTATATGTTATAAATTGTCTTGGGGTACTCGTAAAGCAATTCCCTGCATATAAAGCACGTCTGCCACCTATTATTCTAGTTGGTTGAGTTGTTTGAGTATTATATAAAACTGTACTTACATTTGTAAAATCTATTAGAGTAGGTACGCTATCATTTAAGTAAATACTATTCTTTAGTTCTATACCTAAATGATTTCTATGCTTGATATTTACTTTATAACTTCCACTTGGAACATTTGTATATAATGCTGAACTCCCATTCATATCAACTACATCGCCATCTCTTTGTAGCAATGCCGATAAGTAAACAGTAGTATCACTATTTATTAGTGTAACTTTTACCCAATCAACTATTGCATCATCACTGCCACTAAATGAAAATACTCCAACATCAACCATTTTACCATCTCCATAAGGACTTACATTTGGTAAAAACCCTTTACGTCTTAAACTATCATCCATCAAAGAAGTTGATGATTTATAACACCCACTTAATAAAACTTTAACATTCACTTGCGGTATATACTGAATAGTATCACCATCTTCTACATAATATCTAAATGGACTATTAGCATACCATTGTGCATTAATTGTTTTTGATAAAAACATAAATGCTAATATTATAAATGTTATCTTTTTCATATTCTTAGTGCAAAGATATATAAATTATTTTATATACCATTTACTAATTCAATCAACTTAACCCAACGCAGTTGAAAAAAAGCATCAGCACAAATAAATGCGTCTTTAGTAGATACTGCTTGCGTAGTAGAGTAAACTAAATAATCATTTAATTCTTTTTCACTTGTAAAACCAAGAACTATATTCTTAAATTCATTTCTTGAAATGCTTTTTTCTGGGCAATCCTTTTGCAACTTAATTACAAGATTATCTATGTAATTTTCTACTTCTATTTGGTATTGTAAATTCTCCATTTTTGTATATTTATTTTTTATTTTAAAACCATGTTATAACTACCCTTCCATTACCACCTCTACCACCTGCGCCACCTGTTACTCCTGCGCCACCACCACCGCCACCGCATCCAATAGCACCATCGCCACCTTTCCCACCTACTCCACTATTATTAGAACCACCACCTGAACCACCATAGCAAGTAAATGGCTCATCAAATTGCAATCCATTTAATCCATCTCCACCACCTGCTGCACCGCCTGCTAATGTAATCCCTAATTGTTGTTGAGCATTACTTGCTGGGATAATTGAACCACCATTATAATCTGTTGTTGTACACCCTGCACCACCTGCGCCACCAGTAAATGGCATACCAAGTGTAAATGCTGGGTTTTTACTAAACCCAACCGCACCAGCTATTGCGCCACCTGCCTCACCTGCTTGCGCCCCTGTATTTACTATTATACTCAATCCTGCGTATGCGTTATTTTGTGCGCTATATCCAGTAATAGAACCTGCCGAACCTGCATTCCCACTAGTACCAGCTGTTCCATTATTGCCTGTATTAGCTAGTAATAAACTATCTGTTACTACGGAATTTAAGCCATCACCCCTTCTAAACATTACTTTAGTAAATCCATCGGTAGTAGTGCCTCCACCTTTACCAACTTGTATATATATAATTGGCGGCAAAAATCTTGTAGGAACTAGCATACTACCTATCACACCAGTAGCACCACCGCCACCACCGCCACCTGCTACACCTGCTGTTCTTGATGCACCTGCGCCACCATTACCACCTGCGCCAATTGCCCAAATGTGCAACATCGTTGCATTTTTTGGAATTACAAAGTCTTCAATATTCCCTGTATAATCAAATACCCTACTAAAATTATCTTTATAAGTTAAACCTATCATAATTAATAATCTCCGTATATTGTGGTTAAAGCTAATCCTGCTGCAATGGTAGTACCATTAGTTGCTAATAATGAGTAGCCTGCTTGCAATGGAATATTGATAGGTATATCTATTGCTAAACTTGCAGCCGTTTGACTTAAAGTATTAGCTGGTACTGTAATCTCTCTTATCAATCTATTATTCGCAGCCGTTGCATTAGTACTACCATTATTGATAAAAATTCTAACTACTGTTTGTACGTTAGTGCCTAAATGTCTTACTAATACTTTTTCAACAAATGCACCATTAGTACCTGCTGTCATCAAAGTTGACACCGTTCCTGTGCCATCTGTGGCTGTATTCGCTGTGGTTAAATTTGTTCCAAACCCTATCTTGGGGATTGCTACATATATTGGGTCTATTCCTGCTGGCATAATTTAATTTTTTTAGTAATAAGTTTCTCTAGTTATTCTTGGTTGTGCTTTTCTTATAGCTGGCTCACCTCCTCCCCCACCACCTGTATATTGTGGGATGTTCAATGTTGCGCCAACTAATGTAGCTGCACCGCTTGTTCCAGTTGTTGTTAATGTTAATTGTTGTTGTGGTGTAAATCCTAACCAACCTGCAATAGTTTTATTCACCCATAAAGTCCCATCAAAACCTAATAGATGACCATTTATAGGAGTTGTAGTAACTAAATCAATGTCGTGTATCTCTTTTAGTTCAAATCCGTTCTGTGGTTTTACAAATATCTCACCACTACCTGCACTTACTTTTGTAACTATCCCAATAAAAACTAAATGCGCTGGCGCATAAGGTTTATTTGTTAATCCATAAATCAAAGCACCATTTACACCTAACCAAACAGGGTCGCCTGCTGTTTGCCCTGCTGTATTTAAGCCACCTAGCAAACCCTCTGTTATTACAAAGCCTGTTTGCGTTCCTCCACTTGTTGTGATATCAGACTGCATAAGTCCCATTGTCTTACTACTTGTGGCTTCGCTTGCATTACTAGCTTTACCAACTAGCTTATTAGTACCATCTGCACCAGTTACATACACTGGAGTACCTTTTGTAATAGTTCCTGCTAGTCCATTATTCTTTACAGTGTGCTTTACGACTGATGTCCAATCTGCATAATTATCTTGCCAATAAGTATTATAATTAGTAGCATCTATTTTAGTAAGTATTTGCCCTGCTGTACCTCCTACTGGAACACCTTGTGCAGATATAGTATTAATGTTTCCATTCAATTTTTGAATAGCTTGTAGTATTGTATCTGTTGCACTTATTGTTCCTGCACCACTTGTATATCCTGTTAATTGGGTAGCTAATACTCTTGCAGTAGTAAAATATAAATTAGTTAATTCGCTAATATTTGCTGTGGTTAAACTTACAGCACCTACTTGACCATTTACGCTACTTACAGCATCTGTATTATCTACTTTTTGCCAAATAGTACCATTATAAATTGCCCAATCTCCTATTTGAAAATCTATATTTCCACTACCTAAATTTCTTGTTCCTGCAACTGAAACTACATAATAGCTTCCTTTTGTTCCTGAACCATCTGCCAATGAAGGGGAGTTTGTTGTTGCATCCCATACACCTTGATATATTGCCCCACCTAATACCCCATTTATTTGACTTTGTAGTTTCCCAAATGCTTGTAGTATGCTATCAGTAGCACTAATGCTTGAACCACTTACACTTAAACCTGTTAATACTTTTGCTAATACTGCTGAATTTAGTATTGAAGGATTTGGATATGTTCCACTCAATTCACCACCTGCACTTATCCCACTAATTGTAGATATAAACCCACTAGGATTAGTCATTGGGTATTGTTGCACATTATCTACATTACCTAAACCTACTGATGTTTTATCAATAGTCCATGTTCTATTTGCACTTAAATCTTGTGTATTGCCATTTATGCTTATAGTTCTGCTAGTATTTACATAGCTACCTACTGCTTGGTATATAGTATCAAAATATGTTTTTAGATTACTTTTTAGGTTTGCCCATGTAAGTTTTTTCCAAAGACTTGTAGTATTGTCTAAGATTAATAAGCTATCTGCATCAATTGGGGTAGGGTAGTTTGTAGTTGTTACATCATGTAACTCATCTAATTCAAACCCATTTTCTATTTTGTAAACTATTGTTCCTAATAAAGCATTTGCTCTAACTACTTTACCAACATAAACTAAATGGTTTGGTGCGCTAGGCTTTACATTAGTTACATATCCTGCTGTTGTTGGGCTTAGGTAAATAGTATCTCCATCCACTAATGTATCTGTTGTAAATGGGTTTGTTGCAATGCTTCTAGTATCTAAATTATCTACTGTGCCTATCAGTATTACATCCCCATCTACCCCATTTGGGATATCCGCTAAAACTACACCAAATGTCCCAGCACTTGTACTTTCTGCATCTGCTTTTGCTTTTGCAAAATTTGGTTTATTTACAGTAGAGCCATTTATATAAACTACTGTTCCTTTGTATAAAGTAGCACCTGTATTATTCCTACCATTACAAAGCAATTGCTTTGCAGTAGCACTTCCTGCTAATTGGAAATCACTTGCAGGGTGTCCATCTAGCAACATTGAGTTATCTACTACACCATCATCATTGGTGTCGTAAACTGCTTTTAGCATATCGCCAAATGTAGGTACTGTCTGTATGTGCATTGAAGCATTAGATTTTATACTCCAACCTAATGTGTCGTAGTACTCTAATGTTTCACCATTTTTTATTTGAATTTCTTTTAGAATGTAATATGGGTAAGTCCCATCGTCAATTATTACATTTACCTTAGCTATTGTGGTATTAATATTACATACTGATATGTATGTTATCTCCTTAACAATACCTTGTACTGATTGATTTAGTAAATCAAATTGAGTATCTATATTTTTACCTAGTATTGGTTGGGTAACTTCTCTATTATCGTAAATTACGCTAACATCTGCTTTACCTTGTAGGAATACTAATTTTAGGGATTGGTTTGACTTAACACCCAATCTAGTAGATGTTGTACCAACAGTTGAAGTTGGAATATTACTTACTCTAACATTTACATTTGCCATTTAACCTAAATAATTATTCCTCCATGTTGAAAGTGCATCCAATCGTATCCCTTCTCTACACCTAAACTTACAAAACCCCACTTATAAAAAATATCAATCATTGGTTTATATTCTGGTTTTGCAAATCTTGCAGTTGCACTTGTTTCTTTTAAAGTATTTCTATTAGCATCTAAGTCAATAGCTGTTCCCCAAGAGTGCATAGACAGCTTACTTGTAGAGCCTCGCATTAATCTATAATTGAAACAACCCCCATAATCTGTGATGTCTAATGCTTTTAACTTTTCATACCCATAATGAGCAAGTAAATCATTAAAAACACCAATAAAATCATTTGCTATTAATTTATGACAACTCATTGTTTTGATAGGGTTTCCATCGTAAAACATTGTGTATGGCGGTGTAATTGTAGTTAAATAACTACCTTGTTGATTAGGATTACCAAATATTTTAATCATTTCAGATTGTGATAGTATTTTACCCCCAAGCCTGCGATTATATTTTTTTGCAAGTTCCATAGTGCAAATATAATCTTTTTTTCTTTTTGCGCAACTTTTCTTTTTTTATATCAACAAAAAGTTTTTAAAAATATGTGTGGTAAATAAAAACAAAAAATTTATTTTTTGGAAAGTAATTCTGATAAGAATTACGTTAATTGTTTTTTACTTTGTTTTTTACTATTGTTTATTACTTATATTGTTTATTACTATGTATCATAATGTATGAGAGTAAAAATTCATAATGTATGAGAGTTATTATCATAATGTATGATAGTTACTCTCATAATGTATGAGAGTAAAAAAATCATAATGTATGAGAGTATGACATACATCATTTTTATTTTATGTATATTTATTAGATGTACTCTTATAATTATTAATATATTTGCAATATGAGAACAAAAAAAGTAAAAAGAGAAATTACCACCGAAGGTGCTTGTAGTTATTTAATAATCGATTTATTATTTGGGTATAAATATGATGTTCCTCCTACACTAGAAAAGATACTATCTTATTTATTTCATTTTAGCGCAACATACGATGATATTATTTCAGATGATGGAATTGTATATAAATGGATTTCTAAAACTAAAATACTAAAAGATATGCCATATATGACAGATAAATACCATACAGTATATTGTTATTTTGATAAACTTAATAAATTAGGTTTTATTGAGTACAAAAAAATAAACCACGAAGGGTATAAAAAAGATGCCATTAGATTGTCAGATTTCGTAAGAAAGGAATATGGTAAAAACTTTAATAAAAAATAAGTATGAAAAAATTAGGACTAAACGATGTTTTTACTTTTGGGAAGTATAGTGGATATTCTGTATTAGATGTAGGTATAATAAGCATTAGTTATTTAGAATATGCAAATGAAATTATAAACCCAGACTTATTTAAAGATGAAGTATTAAAACATTTTAATCTTACAAGATATGTAAAATTAATTAAAAATAAAAAGTCTAAAAAAAATAAAGGGAAACATATTTTAAATATAAAATATTAAATAACCTATGAATACTACAATTTAACCTATAACCTTCATAAAAGTTTCTTTTGTTGATATTGTGTAGTTATCTTTGAATAAATCAAACAAAAAAAATGGAAGTCAAAGAAATTTTAAAAGAAGTATGCTCTATACTAGATATGGATGTTGATGTAGTATTAAGTGGAAGCAGGAAAAGAGAAATAATTAATGTAAAAAAGATTGTGGCATATATATCTTATGGGTATAATCATACATTACAGCATATAGCAGTTGCATTAAAATTACAAAACCATGTTACTATAATAAATCTTAGGGATAAGGCATACAATGCTATTTTTGGGGGTTCTGATGAATTTTTATTTATACAATTCTCAAAATGTCATCACTTAGAAAATGAAGCTATGGTATGTCAAAAAGATATGGCAATTGAATTATTTGAAAAATTAAAAATGAATAAAGAAACTTTTATAAAGCATTTATTATTAAACTATAAAATAATTAAACGTAAAAAATAATATAACATGACAAGAGATTATCAAGAAGTAGAATTAAAATTACCAAAACTAAATAATGAAAATGCTGGTGATATATTAAAATTATCATATTTTTATTGTATAGGTTTTACCCAAATATTAGATATGATGGGTGATGAAAAAATAATGGTAGAAGGTAAAAGAGTTTACCAAATGAGAATGAAGAATATTATTAAGCAGTTAGAAAGTGAGTTAGTGAAGTATAGTGATTGTTTTAAGGAGTATTATTATAAAAATGAAGATGATAAAGGAACTTTATTTAAGTGTTCTGAAAATATAACAAACTTATTACAGGTAATAGGTATGTGTTCAGTAGAAGAAATGGGGATTATAGGATACTTGGGTAATCTAGCAGTAACAGATAAAGCAAAATTCAATACTCTTACTATTGGAATTTTAGGTAGTCCACTTTTAAAAAAATTAAATTAAATGTATAAATGTAATAACTGCGGAAACCAATCTAAAAAAGAACACATAAAATGCCCTATAAATAGTTGTGGAAAAGTAGGTACTTATTTAGATATAGGTGAAGTAAAAAAGAACTACTCAATACCAAAAGTATCAGCTAAGAAAAAAATAGAAATAGAAAATAATAAAGGGAGTAAGAGTGAGTTAGATAAATGGTTTGAAGATAGGAGAAATGAGATGAAAGGTATATGTGAAAATTGTGGTGGAAAAACAAATAAAGATGATGATAGGTATTACAGATTTAATATCGCACATATACTGCCAAAGTCTAAATTAAAATCAGTATCTACGCATCAACTAAATTTTATGGAACTATGCTTTTTTGGGAACTCTTGTCATTCATTAGTAGATAATAAAGATGGATGGGGTAAAACAAAATGTTTTGATGAAGTAAAGCGAAGGTTTGAAATAATGCTACCTTTAATAGCAGATGAAGAATTAAAATATATTCCTAAAGAATTTTACTAACTTAAAAAACTAAAAAAAATGCAACAAATCAATAAGCCAGTAACATTAAAAATAAATGAAAGGGCAGATGAGTTATTCTATTTTATGAGTTATCAATCACAACCACTTACTAAGCAAGAACTATGTAAAGCATTTGGTTGGATATATAACAAAAATAATGAAAGAAGAATAAGGGATGTTATAAGTACCCTAGCACAAAAAGAACCAATAGTATCTACATCTGACAGTCGTGGGTATTACCTAGCAAAGAATGAAATAGATGGAGAAGCTGTGATACATCAAGAGAGAGAATTACAGAGCAGAATTGATGAATTAAAAAAACGTCTTAAACCATTGCAGAAATTCTTAATGAAAAATAAAATAAATTCACTAAATAAATAAAAAAATATGGAAACACAAGAACGAGTAGAATACTTTAATTTTGAAACACTAAAGCAAATAGACCCTTTATATTTTAAGTCGCATAACAAAGTAGTAGATAATGTAGTAGCTAGACAAAAATTAAATAAACTATTAGGTAAAAAACCAACAGAAAAAATAAAAAAAAATTGCAACAAATGTTTAGGATATTTTAGATGTGGGTGTAGATTAGGATTTAAACAAGAAGGTGGTATTCCACTTGAAATTTGCCCAAAGCCACTAACTAACTTTCAGCTAAATACAATAGATGAATGGAAAAATATTAATCTTAAAAATAATTAATTTATGCAACCAGTAAAACAAAAACAAGTACGCTATGAAGCAATAAAGGATGACAAAGTAATCCATGCAACAGAAAAAACATTTGAGTACACAAATACATTAAACCTTCATCATTTAATGAGAAAGTTTGTTAAAGACCAATCAGAAAAATTAAAATCAAAAAATATAAACTTCTTTGATTCTGTATTAATTGTAAAATCTAATTTTGAATAAGTAAATGTAAGCAATAATAAAAGTGGGTAGTATCTAACAAGTACTACCCATTTTTATTTTAAATTAGTTCAAGGATTTCTTGTTCCGTTATCAGTTTGCTTGCTTCTTCACTTGCCCTAAAAATAGCCATAAACAAATCTAAATCGTTATGCCTTACTAAGAACCTATCTAATCTAAAAAAGTAGTAAGGATGGTTATTCTCATCTAAATCTATTTCTTCTAACTGAACTCCTAATATTTTATTTTGTTTATTTAATACTTGGATATCTATTATATTATACTCTTTAGAATGTTCAACCCATTGATTAGATGGTATTTCTTTAGGTCTATTTTTATCGTTTATACAGATACATCTTGCCATAATTTTAATTTGTTTTAATGTTATATAAGTATTCTAATATTTCATCAATAGCAATTGTTATATCTCTAGGTGTATATTTAGCATCATCTTGAACCCCTAATATCCATTGCTGGTGATAGGTTAATATTTCTATTGCATCTATTGGTTTTTTATTTTCCATATTTTTATATTTACTATTCACCAATGCTGTCTATCTCGCAAATCAAAGAATATAACTGCTCAATGTAGTTATGGTTTTCTCCGAAGTCAAGTTCTTTTAAACCAAATCTTAGTTTTTGTTTTAGTTCAGATACTGCTATTGCCTTTTCTGCTGCGTGTAAAAGTACCTTTGCTTCATCTTTGCAATCTGTTGTAAATGTTAATTGTGTCATGTTA
>Ga0208363_1000017_pt1 | contig 50594 bp, 37 predicted proteins | sample LakMenEpi03May11_FD_150666 | JGI IMG/M metagenome (GOLD analysis project Ga0208363, IMG submission 150666) | Freshwater microbial communities from Lake Mendota, WI - 03MAY2011 deep hole epilimnion (SPAdes) | ecosystem: Environmental > Aquatic > Freshwater > Lake > Epilimnion/Euphotic zone ...
GCGGCAGTTTTGCTCTAATGCATTCCTTCTTTGCTTATGATACGCGTTTTGTAGGCGGCATCTTTGTTGCTGCTGGCGATCTAACTGGCGATCAACATGCAGAAATCATCACCGGTACTGGCCAAGGTGGCGATGCCAAAGTGAATCTTTTTGATGGACAAAATTTCCAGAGGCTTGGATCTTTTTCGCCTTATCAACAAGGTTATAATGGCGCTGTTCGTGTTGGTGCTACAGATTATTATGGCACAGGAAAACAAAACATCATCACTGGCGCAGGCAACAATATTGGCCAAAACCCAAATGTTAAAATATTTGATTTTGACGCAACGTTGCTGGATTCCATCTTCACCGGCAATTCAGCAGGCCTCCAAAATGGCGTATTTGTAAGCTAAATAGTTGGTTTTGTGCCAGAAGTTCACTCTTAACCACAAGCATTATTTGTCTTTCGACTTGGCGCCTTTTTTTCCTAGATCAGGAAGATTATCTTTGGGAAAGAATTCGGAAAGCTCTTTCTTTACGGATTGAAATTTCGAATCCTTCGAAAGGTTATTCCATTCCAACGGATCAACATCATGATCATATAATTCCTCATCGCCAATCTCGTAGCGAATGTAACGCCATTTTTCTGAACGAATGGCATGGTTGTTATGAAGATAAGTAGTGATTGCAGGTTGATCCCACTTTGCATTTAAATCTTGAAGCAAAGGTTTGATACTCTTGCCTTGAACATGCGGCGGAATGCCCAACCCACATAAATCACTCAGAGTTGGATACACAGACATGTAATCAACGGGCCTAGTGCAAACCGATCCAGACTTTGTCATCCCGGGCACAACATACAGCATGGGCGATCGAGTGGCTTGCTCCCAAAGAGCAAATTTGCGCCAGTGATCTTTTTCCCCCAGATGCCAGCCATGATCGCTCCATAAAATGATTATCGTGTTATCTTTGTAAATTGATTTATCAAGACCTTCAATAAGGCGACCAATCATGTCATCGCAGAAGGTGATGGTTGCAAGATAAGCACGCACGGCTTCCTTCCATTTGCCTGCCTCGGTTATGGTTTTATGATCGCCCAAGGGTTTGGCCATTTTGATTCCTGCAGCAGGTACTCCTTCGAGTTCGTTTGCTTTCACCTTGGGAAGCTTGACTTGATCAAGCGGATACATGTCAAAATACTTCTGTGGAACCTGCCAGGGTAAATGTGGCTTATGTAACCCACATGCCAGAAAGAAAGGTTTGTCATGTTTCTTACCCAGTTCTTTTAGACAGTAGTCAACAATGTGGTAATCTTCCATCGATTCATCACCACCAGCGAGGGGCCCGAAGGTGAAGTTGCCATTTCCCCAGGTGCCTTCCAATGGTTTCTTCGCTGTTTTCCTCTCAATTTTTTTGACATCACCCACAAGTCCACTATGTGAAAAATCATGCCAATAGGTAGCAGGCGGGGCATAGGCCCCGTGGTAGATTTTTCCCGCCCCACGAACATCATAACCATTGGCCATGAAATGCTGGGTAAGATTTGGAACTTTGGCAGCCGGGCTTTTTCGCCAGTCTGCGTTGTTTTCGTAAACACCCGAAGCACCGGGGCGCAAACCAGACATTAGCGCAGTTCGCGATGGATTGCATACCGGGGCTGCGCAATAACTATGCGTGAAGATCATACCGCGCGCTGCGAGTTTATCCATGTTCGGCGTTTTCACCTGTTTATCGCCCAGAAAGCCTACCCAATCGCGCAGGTCATCAATTGCAATAAAAAGAACATTTTGCTTGGATGCAAGTGCTTCTGAGGCGTTTGCAGGAGACAATGTAACTATCAGAAAAACAAAAGCGAGTATTCGTTGCATTGTGACTTTTCCTGAATGTTTCGAGGCTTATTTAAAACTGATGGAGTTTGTTTTAATACCGCTACCGGCTTTTCACTAATTTAAGCCGTTAAAACTTATGAACATTAGCAAATGTGGTAGGCCAGTTCGATAAAAAACTGGAGTAATACAGAAACTTTTGGCTTATCGGTAGTGTTTAATAAGTCAGAGCTTTTAACTTTTGTTTTAGATGGTGAAAAATGATCCGAGAATTAATCTTGGTATTGGGCTTGGTGGGGTTTTTACCAATGATGGTTGGTTGCTCAAATTCCAATGGTGATAATCAGGTTAAAAATTCAGATGTTTCTACGAGTGCAGGAACTACTTCACAAGCAAATGAGAATAATGCCCCTAAAAATAAAAAAGAAAAAGTTAAAGACCCCCTCAAAATCAAGAGAGCAGATAAGCCTAAGAAAAAGCCTAATATGATCGGTTGATCCTTTATTGAATATTCAAACCCATGTACTTGAGAAACTTTAGAAGTTTAGCACCTTCCCAATGCTAGGAATTAGATTTTCCTAGCATTTCATGCCACTTTGGTTGAATTAGCTAAAATAATATGATACGATTATGGGGTTTACTTACTTGGTACTCCATCCCTGCGAAAAATATCGTGACCTCAAAAAGCTGCGTTCAAATTCATCTGCTTCTCATCACGCCCATCCTCGCGATGGCCATGATATTTTCTTCACCTGTTATTGCGCGAAGTGAGGAAGTTTCCGAAAAGAAGCAGGCTGAAATTCTGAAAACTTTTCGCAATGATGTCACCCCATTTCTGACCAACTATTGCATCGAGTGCCATGGCAAAAATGCTAAGGCCAAGAAAGGTGATGTCTCGTTCGCAAATGTATTGAAGCGCCCAGGGGCAGGTGAATTCCGCAAACAATGGCAAGTGGCCCTTTCAAATGTGAAAGAACATTCCATGCCGCCGGAGGATGCCAAGAAGCAACCGACGGATGAGGAACGAAGAAAATTTGTCGAGTGGATTCCGCAGGTCAAATACCTCAATCCCAAAGACCCAGGGCTTTTTGTCATCCGCAGACTGAACAAGGTGGAATATGGCAACACTCTGCATGACTTTCTGAGCATCGATCCATCAGTTGCTAAGGATCTACCTGATGAAGTGCCTGGCGAAGGATATCTGAACACACTTTCCCCTTTGCAGACCGAACAGTATCTGGTGATCGCTAATGAGGCATTGAACCTGTCGCTCGGTATGAAGGATGGGCCCGCTAACAATAAGCAAAAACTATTGTTTGGAGCAACGCCTTCGTCCGAAAGCGATTGGCGCAATGCAGCGAAAAAGGTAGCTCATTCGTTAACGCGGAGTGCTTATCGTCGACCTGCGACGGATGAAGAAATTGCAGTGTTATTGCGAGTCTTTGATCTTAGTCGTGAGAATAAACTCGATTACCAGGCATCGTTGCGCATGATGCTGAAGGCTGTGCTCATCTCTCCGCAGTTTCTCTTTATCACGCCTGCGAAGGAACCGCCAGAAAATCAGACTATTGCTGCGCTAGATGATCATCACCTCGCTTCAAGATTGTCGTATTTTCTATGGTCGACTATGCCGGATGCAGAGCTCTCGGCCCTTGCTGATCTTGGAAAACTGCATGAACCAGAAACCCTGCGGGCCCAAGTGAAACGGATGCTCCTTGATCCAAGATCGAAAGCTCTTTTTGATGGTTTCGGCTCGCAATGGCTAGGCGTCAAAGGGTTGAAAGACAAACGATTCGACCCTGCTAAGTTTCCTGGGATGACTCCCGAAGTGCGAGCAGCGATGTACGATGAAGTCTGGCTGCTATTCGATAGCATTGTTCGCAGTAACCATAGCATCATGAATTTTATCAACAGCGATTACACCTTCTTGAATGAGAAACTTGCGAAGATATATGGGCTCGAAAAAAACATCACCGGGCCAGAAATGAGACGCATTCAGATAGCAGATGCTAATCGCGGTGGGATCCTAGGTATGCCCGGCGTTCTTGCAATGACTTCCTTCCCCGACAGAACTAGTGCGGTAAAACGCGGAGCATGGGTGCTTGAACAAGTACTAGGCGAGCATATTCCGCCTGCACCTCCAAATGTACCCTCGCTTGAAAAACAGGATATGAAAAAGGTCGCAACTCTGACGATGCGTCAACGAACGGAACTCCATCGCACTAATCCCGCTTGTGCGAGTTGCCATAAGGTCATGGATCCGATCGGCTTCGGGTTGGAAAATTTTGACGCCGTCGGTCGTTGGCGGGATAAAGATGATTCTGGAGCCCCGATTGATGCTACCGGCGAACTGCCAGGAGGATTGAAATTCAATTCCCCAAAAGACTTGAAAGCGATCATCGCCACCCGCAAAGAAGACATCGCTCGCAACCTTGCTGAAAAATTGCTCGCCTACTCTCTTTGCCGTCAGATTGAAGGTTATGATCAAATCGTCGTCGATCACCTGCTGGAAAATATCAGCAAGGATGATTATCGTATGCAATCGCTGATCATTGAAGTTGTTGCTAGTTATCCATTCACCCACCGCCGCATTAAATAAGGTTAAAATCATGACTCAAAAATCCATGCTCGATCGCAGAAACTGCCTTAAAGGCATAGGTGTCACCCTTGCTTTACCTATGTTTAACTCCATCGGCTGGGCTGAGAATGAAAAGGGCACGCCTGCCAAGCCCCCTGTTCGGCTCGGCTTCATGTATATGCCGCACGGTGTTGTCATGGATCAATTCTGGCCAACCAGCCCCGATACATTCCTTACCGCACCACCTAAGTCAATCGAATCTCTTCGTCCTGTTCTCAATCAATGCCTTATGGTCAAGGGCGTCTCTGGCGTGCCGATCAAACCTTTCAATGGAGCACCCCACGCTCTGGAACTATCGACCTGGCTTACTGCTACTCTTCCTAATGCTGATCACCGTAATAAGATTGACATCGCAATTTCTGCCGACCAGATTGCCGCAAACTACATCGGTGGGTTGACCACTTTGCCATCTCTTGAGTTGGCGACAATGCCGCAGACGCATAAAGAAAATCAGGAGGGATTGAACGAAGGCTACTATTCGCATTGCAGTTTTCGCTCGGCTACCCAAACGGTACCAGCCGAGATTAATCCCCGCAATGTGCTCAACCGCCTCTTTGGCAAAACCGACAAACCGGGCGCCACCCTGAAGCACGATCCGCTTGACCGCAGCATGCTCGATTTGGTTATTGGGGGTGCACGCGAACTTCGCAAAAAACTTCCTCAAGACGATCAGCACAAAATCGATGAATACCTCGATAGTGTTCGGTTCGTAGAACGCCGGATTGCAGCGATTGAACAGCGGCAGAAGGATGCCGCACTCGAAAAAGCAGGGGTTAGCACCGTTAAACGCAACGCAACTGACTCACCGCCCATCGAGATCAAAATTCCCATCGGCGAAAAACGCAGCGAATACATGAAGGTGATGTGTGATCTTAATGTGCTTGCTTTCCAGACCGACACCACCCGGGTCAGCACCTACATTGGTTCCACGCCAAACGGTGTAACCTATCCCGAACTCGGTTTAAGCGGTGACCATCACTCCTTCACCCATCATGGGAATAAGGATGAAACTAAGTCCAAGGTTGCAGCCATCACCGCATTTAACATCTCTCAGTTTGCCTATATGGTGAAAAAAATGGCAAGCCTCTATGAGGGCAAAGGCACACTTCTTGACAACTGCATTATGATGTGGGGTTCAGGCCTCGAAGATGGCAACAACCACACCCGCGAGAACCTTCCGTTCGTCATTGCGGGCGGTGGCGGCGGCTCACTGAAGACTGGTCGCTTCCTTACTACGAAAGCGAATCAAGGCGATCTGCTTGCCACCCTTCTTGCTTGCACGGGCATCCCCCTCGACCGGCCAATAGGTAACTCAACCAAGCAGATTACAGAAATGATGAACGGATAAAGTGGCAAAATTGCAAAGGTTATAACAGTGCACTTCGGTTGGTGCTGAAGATTGTAAGCCAAGCCATTGGTTTTTTATGGTGTGAAGGTTCACTTTAGGCCAACGGACTAAAGTAATTACCTCAGCTATTTATTTAATTCGCTTTATCGGGGATTAAATCCTATTGTTTCTTATCAGCGCTCTGCGATCAGGAATTTCATCTGGCCTACCGACCGCGATCATAATTTGGGCTTTCGCATCGCCCGCAATAATTGATTGCACACTTAAAAGGCAACCTACTTACCATAACTTTCTTACTCTTTTCCCTTGCTCCCCTTCTTTCCCAAATCCGGTACATTCTCGGCGCGGCCTGGCTTACGGTACTACGGCTCAAAGCCATGGTCGATTCCTAGAACCATAGATTTATTTGATAATTTGGATTTTTTATAATTGCCCACGCCATCACCGGAGTATTGCCTACCTGCACTATGCCGCAACGCAGGGGAAGCTAGAAGTCTGAGCCAAGGAAAGTATAGAATGTGTTAAGCTCGTTATGTATAGTGAAAGATTTCCATTAAACGAGGAGTAAGCAATGAAGAATGTATTGGCAAAGTATTCCAAAGGATTGCGCTTTCAGTTTGTTTTCCAGCACAAAGCCAAATGGCCGGTGAAATGGATGTGCTCTGCATTACAAGTAAGCATGTCAGGGTTTTATCGATGGCAAAGTCGGAACGGCCTCTCCTAGGCCATGAAGCCTGTGCCAGTGGTTTTGAGGGCGTCCATCTGCCTGGTTGTTTAAGAACCAATGCTGATAATCAGGCAAAAATCGCCGATACAACGAACCTAATAAGTGAAAACACTGCAATTCAAGCAAACGAGACCAACACGCCTAAAAAAAAGCAAAAATAAAAGACCCCCTTAAAGTTAAGAGAGCAGATAAGCTTAAGAAAAAACCAAACATGAATGGATGATAATCTCGTGCATATTCCGATGCACTCTTGCCACATTTCGTGCATATTCCGGTGCAGCAAGGCACAGAACCAGCTTGCAAAGATTCGCAAAGTTTGACGGAAGTCTATGGTAGTTGCGAGGTTGTGCGAAATGATACGAGTTGTAACAAAATAATACAAAGTAAGGAAGTGACCTCGCTGGGACTCGAACCCAGGACCTACGGATTAAAAGTCTGTTGCTCTACCAACTGAGCTACGAGGTCAATTTCCTTATTTATATGGATAGATATCAGAGGGCCAAAGGTCAACCCAAAAACTAAAGTTCTCCATGTTCTGCTAGCCATCGCTCTGCATCCAATGCAGACATACATCCACTTCCTGCTGCCGTAACTGCTTGCCGATAGTAGCTATCTGCCACATCGCCCGAGGCAAAAACGCCGTCCACACTAGTATTAGTTCGTGCGGGTTTTTGCCAAACTATATAACCTTTATCATCTAATTCCAACTGCCCTTTAAGGAAATCGGTGTTGGGGGTATGGCCGATGCCGAGGAACATGCCGCTGGCTTCCAGTTCTTCGAATTTCCCAGTAACTAGATTTTTAAGTTTAATTGCGGTAACGCCATCTTTATCATTGCCCAAGACTTCTTCGACAGCACTATTCCAGCAGGGCTTGATTTTAGGGTTGCTTAGGGCCCTTTCTTGCATGATTTTGCTAGCTCGGAGTTTATCTCGGCGATGGACCAGATAAACAACACTTGCAAATTTGCTGAGGTAGGAAGCCTCTTCGAGGGCCGAATCGCCCCCGCCCACAACAACTATGGGTTTATTGCGGAATCGGGGCAGGGCGCCATCACATACCGCACATGCGGAAACGCCACGGTTTTTAAAGTTATCTTCCGAGGGAAGGCCAAGGTAGTTGGCTCGGGCACCTGTGGAAATAATCACAGACATAGCTTCAACCGTGTTTCCTTCCAAGGAAGTGATACGGAAGGGTTTTTTGGAAAAATCAACATGGGTAATATCATCAGTAATGATTCGGGTACCGAAATTAAGGGCCTGCTGGCGCATAAGATCCATAAGTTCGGGGCCGGTGATGCCGTGGCCTGGTTGGCTTTTCTTATCTAATACCCAGTAAGGCCTGCGATCTTCGGGCAGAGCGGTTTCTAAAAAATTATGCAAGCTTGCTGAAGGAAACCCAGGGAAGTTCTCAACTTCGGTGGTAAGTGCGAGTTGGCCCAGCGGAAGAGTACCTTTAATTCGGTTTTCTTCGGTGATAGCGCCTTCAAAAACAATAGGTTGAAGGTTGGCTCGGGCTGCGTAAATTGCAGCAGTCCAACCAGCAGGCCCCGAACCGATGATAACAACTTTTTCCGGCATTCCTTCTCCTTGGAATAAACAGGGCTTTGCCTTCAAAGCCCACTTGGTTACATTTGTAACTAGTATTCTAGGAAGGAATCTAGGCGGGTGCAACATAAGGATAGTGTTTAACGGGAATTTTAAATGATCCATCAACTTACGAAGCTACGAGATATTTTGCGATATGTACCCCGCTTTCGGGATAGAACCTTCGTAATTGCGCTGGACGGCATCGTTGTGGAAAGCGAAAACTTCCGCAACATTCTTTTGGATATCGCCCTTTTACGCAGTTTGAACATCGGGGTGGTGCTGGTGCATGGTGCTGCACATCAGATATTAAAGCTTGCAGAAGTCATGGGCAAAAAGCCATCCAATCTAGATGGTACAGGCATTACCGATGCTGATACTTTGGATTTAAGCTTGCTAGCTGCCAGCCGGGTTTCCCACGAACTTCTGGAAGGTTTGTCCACATCCGATCTTAAAGCTTCGGTAAGTAATTCCATCGTGGCGCATCCCGCCGGGATACTTCAAGGCATTGATCAACAGCACACAGGAAGGGTCGAAAGAATTGATACGGTGTTATTAAATTCATTATTGAAGCAGGATATTGTTCCGGTGATTCCACCGATTGGGTGCGATGGGGAAGGGCATAGTTTTCGTTTAAATTCTGATATAGTTGCATCCGAGGTCGCAAGGGCGTTGCAGGCGGTGAAACTGATTTATCTGACAACCCAATCCGGGCTGGTTATCCAGAAGGGGAAAAAGAACGACAATAAAGAATCCTTTGTCAGGCAGATTTCGGTAGATGATGCGGAACAGATACTCAAAAAGCAACGCGATGATATTACCGGGCCAATGGTTTCAAAAATTGAGCAGGCGATAAAAGCTATTCGAGGGGGGGTGCCCCGGGTTCATCTGATCGATGGTCAGGTGGAGGAAGGATTGCTTGCAGAGGTATTTTCCAACGAAGGAATAGGAACGCTTATTCATGCCAACGAATATGTTGCGATTCGAAAAGCGCAAAAAAAAGATGCTCGTGCAATTCATTCGCTGATACGCAACTCCATTGCCAACGATGAGTTGATCAGCAGAACTCGTGCGGAAATAGAAAAACAGGTGGATGAATTCTTTGTGTTTGAAGTGGATAAAAACCCAACGGGGTGCGCTGCGGTGCACTTTTTCCCTGCAGAGAAGAAAGCAGAGTTGGCTTGCTTATGTGTTGACCCTCGCCATGAAAACCAAGGGGTTGGAACAAAACTTATGCAGTATGGGGAATCGCTTGCAAAAGCAGCAGGTATGCAGGAATTATTCTGCCTATCCACGCAGGCGATCAACTTTTTTCAGCAAAAAGGGGGGTTTCTGCCCGGTTCCCCAGATATGTTGCCTTTGTCTCGGAAAGAGAAGTACGATAAGAGTGGTAGAAACTCTCTGGTACTTGTTAAGAAATTGAATTCTTGATTTAGACCAAATTACTAAGATCTTTATTGTAACTTTTCTGCTTCAGTACGGATGTGATCCAGCACACGCAGATGAATTCCGTGGATGACCGCATCCGACCATATCCCCCAGTAGCCATTAGGCCACATGTTATTGGAATACCAAGTGCTGCCCTCTAAACGAGTGCGATTACCCTCTAAGCGGATCAGCCTGAATTCGCCTTTTTTACTGATCAAATGATGGTCGAGATGTGGCGGGTGAATGTTGTAGGGGCTCCATTCCTTCATGGGGCATGGTTGGCTGGTGACATCAAATGAAAGCCTATTGGGTTCATCCCAGCGGGTGATGGGTTCGACAAAAGGGCCAGTCGAAAAAATGCAGTTCCTGACTGCGCCCACACCCTTGCCTTCGATTTCTGCCCTAATCGGATACGCAATTCCGGTAAGAAACATCCAATGCCTGTTGGCTTCGGGAATCGGGGGAAACGCAATCACCTGGGGCCATACTTTTTCGGGTGGAGCATTAATTTCAATCACGCTGATCACCTCTCGAGTAGGGGAGGCATCTTGCAGGATTTGTTCCATTCCCATCAACAGGGGCAAGCCCGGAAATTGAAGCAATAGCAGTAGTGGGAATGCTGCTTGGGAAGATGGCCTGCGTTGTACCAAATATCCTAGTAAACACCCAAGATTAGAAAGCACCAAGCCTATGGGAATAAACATGATCAGGCAAATTGCACCTTCAATTGCAAAAAAGAAGAGCAGCAGAAACGCTAGAAGACTGGAATAATATCCAACCTTCATGCAGTTTCCAAAAGGTTGGGGGTTATGCCAACCAAAAGAAAGAACGGAGAAAAATCCATGAGCAAAGGGTAATCCGATGAATAGGCCAAAACCATAATTTTGCAGGATATTTGCCCCAAAAAATGCAAGTGGAACGGTGATCATGCAAGAAACTACAGTTGATCTGAAAATTACTCCCCAAGTAGGAGGGACTAATTTGGGAGTGGGGGGTTCAAGGATAGTCACTTGCTCTAATGGCGAAACCACCTTGGCGGGCAAAAGGCACAGCAACCCAATCAAAAAAAGATTTAAGATCGGTACAAAAAATAAGACTACCAATCCCCTCGGAAGATCCGCACTTAGTAACCTACGGAAAGTCATCACGGTGCCTATGATGATAAATGGAATGGAAAGTGCAAGCATGGTTAGGCCAAAATTGCGGTCATCTGGGCCTAGGTTGAAAAAAGTTACTGTATCATCATCGGGCCATATGATATATTTCCTCGGGGACCAGAGTTTTTCAAAAAATACCCAAGCGACTAAAATATCGATGGCATACTTAACCAGCATAAGAGAGAAGCCTACTTGGGCATATCTTCCACGAGTTACAGGGGTATTTAGGGAGTCAAGTAATTTCATTTTGTTTCTCGATAATCAATACAAAGCCTTTTAATAAAGATAACAGGATAAACATGAAAGACATTAATAATCCACACTCAAATCTATCAAAAGCCCTTGATAAAATGGCAGTGAATTCAAATTTGACCAAAATTCTTTTCAAGTATTCTGGTTATGTTTCAACTCCAACTTTAGGAGCAACTTGGCAGGGGAAAGATTTTGTTATTGCAATGCGTTTTCGATTGGTGCAATTGATAGCCGTTGTATTTCTCTTTCTGGATTCAACTTTTTTCTTAGTTGAAATGGAGAAGTATGAAAACCCTTCTACGAAAATCATAATTTTTCTGGTTGAGTTGATAGTCAGTATCGTGGTTTTTTTTGGATACGAAGTATGGTATCAAAAAAAGCGCTTAATGTATCAAGCCCGCCAGGAAATCGAACCCAATTTTTATAAGGTTTTAACTATTACAGTTGAAGCCTCCATCCCATTCGTTTGTATCTTAATTCAATCCTTGCACCTGCCATTAGAAAAAGCCTATACCAATGTGTATTTAATCGAGCATATACCATTCATGCTGTTAAGTATTCTTTACCTGCGTTTCTGGCTTTGTTTTTATGCCGCCCTTATTGCAAGTATGGGAAGAATCCTCTTACTCCTCTTGATCTTGTCATTTAGCGAAGTGGACAAACACTTTCTGGAGGAATCTTGGGGCATTGCAGAAATTTTACTTTCCGGCTTCATCATGGGAACAATTGCATTGCTCTACAGGAAAATGATTGAATCAGCCATAGCTGTAGCTTTTGAAAAAAACAAGCTGCATGATATCTTTGGACGATTCGTATCCAAGGATGTAGCGGATCAGATTGTATCCAAAGATTTAAAAATAGGTGGGGATAATGTCAATGCCTCGGTTCTTTTCTTGGATATCCGAAACTTCACCCATCGCTCTTCCACCATGACCCCGGAAGATGCGGTGGCCTTCCTGAATCAGGTATTTAACTTCACGGTTGCAGAGGTTGAAAAAGCTGGAGGCATTGTCAATAAATTTCTGGGGGATGGCTTTATGGCTGTTTTTGGCGCGCCTCTTAGCCTTCCTAACTCTTGCAATTCCGCAGTGATCTGTGCTATTGGGGTTTTTGAAAAGTTACAGTTGTTCAATGTCTCTAGATTAGGTGAAAATGTAAATCTGGGTATCGGCATTAATTACGGCCCTATGGTTGCAGGGGTAATGGGCACGGATACTCGTAAAGAATACACGGTAATTGGCGATGTCGTGAATACGGCATCAAGAATTGAAAGCCTGAATAAAGAGTTTGGCACCAGCCTACTGATTTCGCAAAGCGTCTACGATAATCTGGATGCAAATCTAAAAGACCAATTCGAAAGCCTCCCCCCCACGATGGTGAAAGGGAAGGATCAACCGATTTCGATTTATAAGAAAATCTAAGTGATCGGAACTTTACTTGGAATCAATAAAAAAGGGCCGGAGGTGTTTAAATACCCCCGACCCTTTTGCATTCTTAAATACTAGGCAAGATTTACTGTCACCGTTTTGGTTTCGGTGTAGTGATCCAGCGCTTCTTCACCGTTTTCACGGCCTTGTCCAGACATCTTGAATCCACCAAACGGAGTCGTGGTATCTACGATGTGGTAGCAATTCACCCACACGGTTCCAGCCTTGACTGCAGCAGCATAATTATGCGCCTTATCAATGTTTTTGGTCCAAACACCTGCGGCAAGGCCGTAGAAAGTATCGTTAGCACGAGCAACCACTTCGTCAAAGTCCTTAAAGGGCAGAACGCTGACCACTGGGCCAAAGATTTCATCCCGGGCAATGGCCATTTCGTCTCGCACGCCATCAAAGATGGTTGGTTCGATGAAGTAGCCCTTGGCACCCTTGCGTTGCCCGCCTGTGACCAACTTAGCGCCTTCGCGTTGGCCAAGAGCGACATAATGCAGGATTTTATCAAGTTGTTCTTGAGAAACCTGCGGGCCCTGTTGGGTGGATTCATCTAATGGGTCGCCCACTTTTCGTTGCTTGGCTTTTGCAGCAAGCCGTTCAACAAATTCCTTTTGAATCTTTTGTTCGACGAAAAGTCTGCTGCCTGCGGTGCAGCACTGGCCACAATGGAAATAGATTGCATGGAATGCACCTTCCACTGCTTGCTCAAGATCACAATCAGCAAACACGACATTGGGGCTTTTGCCTCCAAGTTCGAATGTGGTTCGCTTTAAAGTATCAGCAGCTTTTTTCTGAATGATTTTTGCGGTTTCAACATGGCCGGTGAAAGCGATCTTGTCAACGCCTGGGTGAATCACAAGTGCATTACCTGCGGTTTCACCAAAGCCATTTACAATGTTAATAACCCCAGCAGGGAAGCCCGCTTCAATTGCAAGTTCTGCAACACGAAGCGCTGTTAGGGGAGTTTGTTCAGCGGGTTTAAGCACAATCGTATTACCACAGGCAAGTGCTGGTCCCCATTTCCAAGCAAGCATAAGCAAAGGGAAGTTCCAAGGGATGATCTGGCCGATAACGCCAACCGGTTGACGCAGGGTATAAGAGAGGAATTTTCCACGAACAGGAACAGTACGGCCTTCGATCTTATCGGCCCAGCCTGCGTAATAACGTAAGGTGTTAATAGTGCCTACCAAATCGCCTCGGGCATCCGTAATGGTTTTGCCACAGTTGTAAGATTCGAGAACAGCGAGTTCTTCGGCATTTTTTTCGATGAGATCTGCAAGCTTAAACATAAGTTTGCCACGATCTGCCGCATCCATCGTCGCCCAAGGGCCAGATTCAAGCGCCTTGCGCGCTGCTTTTACTGCAAGATCAATATCCTTTGCGGAAGCCTCAGCAACTTTTGCGATGACTTCGCCAGTTGCGGGGTTATAGGTTTTGAAGCTGCCACCTTCCACGGGATCGACCCATTTGTTGTTGATCAAAAGCTTGGTTTGCTTGATTTTTGGAGTCGTAACCTTTTTTACTGCCTTTTTTCCTATCACAGCCATGCTAAACACCTCAAATTAAAATGGGAGAATACGATGCCTTGGTAGTTTACTTTGAAAAACTAACCTTGGTAAGCATGATAATTACATAAAAACAGAAAGCAAGTGTTTGCTTTTTACATTTCAAGTTCTCTTTCCTAGTCGGTATTGCTTCTCTGGCCAAATAAAAGTTATAAATATTCATTCGGGGGAATGGACGCTCCCAAATTTAGATCATTGCACGGAGGCAAGACCCATGAATAGTGAATCAAATTTTTCATCGAAAACTGATTGGCAAAAACGCATCGGCTTAGGTGTATTAACCCTTGGTGTTGCCCTTACCGCAATGCTTGTATTAAAAAAAGTACCCCAGCCAAAAGTTGCTGCGGAAACACCCCAGGTAAAAACCGAGGTAAAGCAAACGCCTTCGCCCGCTTCCCTGCCAAAATCACTTCAAACTTCAAACATGCCTTCAACCAACTCTGACTATTCCAGCAGAGTTGTTGCTTATGTTTACGACAATATGCCTGTTACCCGTGAAGAGCTTGGCGAATATTTGATCGCCCGTTACGGTACCGAAAGGCTCGACTTGCTTTGCAATAAAAAGATTATCGATAACGAATGCCGTAAGGTTGGTATTGAAGTCACCGCGGCAGAAGTTGAAAACTCCCTTTCCGAAGATTTGAAGGGTCTGAATGTTGATCGCAAGACATTTGTAGACAAGGTGCTTAAAAATTATCGCAAGAACCTTTATGAATGGAAAGAAGATGTGATTCGTCCAAAATTGATGTTGAGCAAGTTAGTTCGATCCAGAGTCAAGGTAACCGATGACGATATTAAGAAAGCCTTTGATGCGTACTATGGTGAAAAAGTTGAATGTAGAATTGTGATGTATGAAAAAGGTTTTGAACGAGCAGTGCTTTCTGATTACCCAAGATTAAGAGATTCCGAAGAAGAATTCCACAAGGCAGCGAAGAATCAGAAAAGTTCTTCCCTTGCTGCAACTGCTGGAAAAATCAGGCCTATTGCAAGAAACACCACGGGCAATGATGAGCTTGAAAAGGCAGCTTTCGCTCTTCAACCTAATGAAGTCAGCCCTGTGATTGGCACACCTGAAGGGTTGATTATTGTGAAATGCGACAAGCGCATCCCTGCAGATACCACTATTAATTTGGAATCGGTGCGCGAGAAGATCACCGCAGAGATCATTGAGAAGAAGATTGCCGCAGAGATCCCAGTTGCTTTTGCAGAAATGCGCAAGCGAGCCAACCCTAAGCTCATCCTTCAAGGCACCAATCAAATGGATGATCTTACTAAAACCATCGCTCCTTTGATCAAAGAAGTGGACGATGCTTTAAAAGCAGTAAGTGGTGGCAAATAAGCCAGATTTGCAGTGTTTTATATTTAAGCTGTCATGCGTATCCCATGCATGGCAGCTTTTTTTATCCCTACATTTTAAATTTCTAGCATTACCATCTTGCCAAGACTGCTTTTTTGTAAGAAGATCATTTGCTGTGGTCCTACCTTTTGTTCAACAAAATCAGGAGAAGTAAATGAGGAGATTTTTGTTATCCCTCGCAGGGATTTTAGGAGTAACTGTGATGGCAATCGCAGCAGATAAAGTGGAAGAAGGCAAGCCTGCCCCACTTGTGGAATTAAGCGCAGCTTCCAAAACCAAGGGCGCTAAAGTTAATTTGGCTGATTTCAAAGGTAAGAAGAATGTTGTGCTGTTCTTCTATCCCAAAGCCATGACTGGTGGCTGAACCAAGGAATCGTGCGGTTTCAGCGGTCTTGCTGAAAAATTTGCCGCACTTGATACTGTCGTTTTTGGTATCAGCACTGATACCCTAGAATTGCAGCAGAAGTTTGTTGAAAAAGAGAAGCTTGAAATCCCATTGCTTGCTGATCCTGAAAAGAAAGTGACCACAGCTTTCGGCGCACTCAGTAAATCCGGCATGGCTTCGCGTTACACTTATGTGATTGATAAGCAGGGCGTAGTGAAGAAAATCTACACCTCTGTAAAGCCTGATGCTCATCCTCAGGAAGTTCTTGATTACATTAAGGCCAACCTAAAGTAATTCAAAACCATCCCATAAATAAAGACAAGAGGCCCGGGTTTCCCCGAGCCTCTTGCTTTTACCTACTCATACTTTCGATGTTAGTATCGTAAGATCACATCGATTGCGAAGGTGAACAAACCATTAGACGGGGTTCCATTATTGTTGTAAGCCTTCGAGGTGGAGTTGTTGTCATACCTGAACTCAGGACGAACCCACAATTGTTCTTCGTACATCTTGTAGGTGATACCCTGGGTAAGGGAAGTGTAGAGGCCGGTGTAGCCAGTTCTTACACCTTCGGTGTCGGTAAAGAATTCAACACGGCTGGTGGTAGAAAGCTTGTCAGTAACATTGTAAGTCAAGTAATTGACAAAGCCGTACCAGTTAGCCCAACCTTGGTAATTCGTCGGGGGTTGATTACCATTAACAATGGTTGAAATAAGCGGGATTTTTGCGACAGCCGAATTGTAATTGTTGATGAAGGAATACATGGTATCCGAAGTGAAAGACCATTTATCATTGATCTTATGATTGAACAGGATTTCAAACACATCAAAAGTGTCGGCAGTACCTTGTGAACTATTGAAACTTGGGTCGGTAAGCTGAGTGTAGAAACTGAAGTTGGTTCCATCGTCTTCCGATGCCCAAGTCAAACCGCCAAGGTAGGAAGCTTTGCCTGAAGGTCCAAAGAACACATCTGCACCACATGTTAAACCGTTGTAGAATGTCCATCGATCATCAAGTTTGGTTTCAGTAAGAACACCGGTGTGGGTGAAAGGATTATTCATGAAAGTAAGTGCGCGGCTCACTAGTTTATTTTGGGTGGGGTCGATGCTTTCGTTGAATAGAATGGTATAGAAACGGCCCACCTTCGTATCTAAACCTTTAGCAAAGTTAGGATTGTAGGTTTCGACAAAGAACTGGGGAGCATCAACGCCATAGGTATTAGGCTGCCCGTTATTGTCGGTAAGCTGGCTATCCATCAGATTGGTTTGCATGGTGAATTGATAATCACTACCAGGAAGAATGCCCATTACGGTAAACCCCCAGGTCATTTCCTTGGCATTGGTATCAACAGCTTTCTCAATGATGATCGAGTTTTGTTCGAGCAAGAACTGGTTGGCTTTATAATTCATCGCCATTGGAAGGTTTGAACCCTTGGCAGTGGATGCAGTATAGTTCATATCTGCATAACCTTTGATGGTGATCCCTGATTTATCAAGGAACTCGCCACTCGAACGGTTGTCAAGAAGCTTCATTAAGAAGAACTTTTGGGCTTCTTCTTCTTGTTTTTCTTCAACCACGGGGGTTGCACTGTCAGGCGCTGGAACCATGGGCGCAGGAGTAACTTGAATTGCAGGATTTTCCAACGGTGCTTGCGCAGTTGCTAATAATCCGGTGATGAAGAAAGATAGCAACAAGACAAACGCCCTTCCGCAGCCTTAAATTATTTAACAACATGTAAAAACAAAGTAAGGAGGATATCCATATACTTCTTATCGACCATACAGATGGATGAATCGAATTAAAGCAACTAAGATTGTAATGGGGATAACTTTGCAAATCTATTGTTAGGGTGGGAGAACCTGAGGGCTTATGATTTGTTCTTAATTACATTAAGGCCAACCTGAAATAATTCAAAACCATCGTATAAATAAGTAAGAGGCCCGGGTTTCCCCGAGCCTCTTGCTTTTACCTACTCACAGTTTCGATGTTAGTATCGTAAGATCACATCGATTGCGAAGGTGAACAAACCATTAGATGGGGTTCCATCATTGTTGTAAGCCTTCGAGACTGAGTTGTTGTCATACCTGAACTCAGGACGAACCCACAATTGTTCATCGTACATCTTGTAGGTGATGCCCTGGGTAAGGGTGGTGTAGAGGCCTTGGAAGCCAGTTTTCACGCCTTCAGTATCCTTAAAGAACTCAACACGGCTGGTGGTAGAAAGCTTGTCAGTTACATTGAAAGTCAAGTAGTTGACAAAGCCGTACCAGTTAGCCCAGCCTTGGTAAGCTTTGGGGATTCCATCTCTATCAACGATTGGGGAACCAGTTGCGTTCGTATCCCAATTGTTGATGAAGGAGTACATGTTATCCGAGGTATAAGACCACCTATCATTAATCTTGTGGTTGAACTGAACTTCAAACACATCATAAGTGTTGGCAGTACCTTGGGTCTGGTTGAAGCTAGGGTCGGTGAGCTGTGTGTTCAAGCTGAAGTTTGTACCAGCGTCTTCAGATTCCCACTTCAAACCACCAAGGTAGGAAGCCTTGCCTGAAGGTCCAAAGAACACGTCTGCACCACATGTCAAACCGTTGTACATTGTCCAACGATCATCTAATTTGGATGCAGTAAGAACACCGGTGTGGGTGAAAGGATTATTCATGAAAGTAAGTGCACGACTCACCAGTTTATTCTGGGTGGGGTCGATACTTTCGTTGAATAGGATGGTATAGAAACGGCCTACCTTGGTGTCCACACCTTTTAAAAGGTTAGGATTGTAGGTTTCGACAAAGAACTGGGGAGCATCAACACCATAAGTGTTTGGCTGCCCGTTATTGTCGGTAAGCTGGCTATCCATAAGGTTATTCTGCACGGTGAAGCGATAATCGCTACCTGGAAGAATACCCATCAATGTAAAGCCCCAAGTTCTTTCATTGGCTTTGGTGTCAACAGCTTTCTCAATCATAAGCATGTTTTGTTCAAGCAAGAACTGGTTTGCTTTATAGTTCATCGCCATTGGAAGGTTTTGGTTTGATGCCGTGGACGCAGTATAGTTCATATCCATGTAACCTTTGATGGTGATCCCTGATTTATCAAGGAATTCGCCACCAGTACGGCCATCAAGAAGTTTCATAAGCAGAAACTTTTGAGCTGCTTCTTCTTCCTTTTCTTCTTCTTTCTTTTCTTCAGCCATGGGCTGTTGGCCAGGGGCTAAAGGGGCCATTGGAGCTGCGCTTTTAGGAGCTGCTGGGGCTTGAACAACAGAAACAGGGGCAACTGGAATAGCTAGTTTTTCTAGCGGGGTTTGCGCAGTGGCTAATAATCCACTAACAAATAAAGATGTCCACATGATAAATTCCTCTCGTAATCCTTACGGTTTCAAAACAAATACACACTAAAAGCAGGGAGCAGAATAAAATCAGGAGAGTAAATTTTATTCCTACTTTTTGCAAACACATCCATGCGCTTGCATAATATTCATATCGATCCATAGAGGTAGAATAATTGAATGAAAGGCACTAAATAGAACTACCCTACCATGCGAAGGTACAGGCACAATAATCACAATAATTATAATCGGAATAACTTAACGCAAATGTTGTGAACTTGGGTAAAACAGGAAGGTGTAAACGAACAAATGCAGAGCTTTTACCCTGCATTTGATTGAACTATCGATGTAAAATTAACGGCTTACTAGCTTCATCGTCTGAAGTTCGGAGGTTTTCACTTCGATCTGCTTTTGGAAAACAGCTCTACCATCAACATCAGCAAGGTAAACCAACCAGTTGCCGGGTTCAACAGTAGTGGAAAACATGCCATTTGCATCAGTGGTAACATTTACTTTTAATCCACGGACAGTTTCGTGAACCAGAAAAAGCTTTGCGTTAGCAGCAGGAAGCTGATTCGCGGTAACCACACTGCCTTGGAGATTGGAAGCTGCCTTTAAAGAAACAATGCGATCCAACCTGACAGAAGAAGGAACTTGGGGAGCAGGCACAACAGGGGAAACGGTTTTCCCGGGGATTACAGAAGATCTGCTGCTGTTGGTGGGATTAGGAGCAAGTTCCCTGTTTTCGTTGATTCCTGGTGCCACAGCAGCGGGTGCAGGGGAAGGCGTTGCGCGTTGTTCATTTACGCCTGGTGCAATATTAGGATTCGGCACAGGAGCTGCGGGAGTGGTGCAGGGGGCTGCAACTTGGGGCATTACAGGTACACCTACAGAAGTATTGCAGCAAGTGGTTTGCGGCTCGTAATAATAAGATTGTTTATAGCTGGTCACAGGCTTTAAAGCGGTTCTTAACATGTAGGAATTTACAGGGCAATTTTGCGCCTTCAACTGATAACTGGTAACAGGTGTTGCCATCTGTTGATAACCACACTGGGAAGGATCGTAGTAATAGCTGGTTTTGTAGGAAGTAACGGGTTCGTAGTAATAGCTGGTTTTGTAGGAAGTTACAGGTTCGTAGTACGAGGTAGATTCGTAGGAGGTTACAGGCTCGTAATAGAATTTTTGCACATAGCGGGTGGCACAGTTTTGCTGTTGGCAAATTTGTTGGGTGCAGCCAGGAAGATTGCAAGGGGTTGGCGCTGGTTGATAATTAGAGGTTGAATTGGTCGCCTTGGCAGTATTGCAGCTTACCTGATAAACGTTATTCCAAGCAGCAGAAGCGGGGCTTTGCCCAAGAGCTAGGAATGCCAGCGTTGAAAAAGCAATCTTTGAGCGTAAATTATTCATCATCGTAATCTCCAAATAACCAACTTCAAAAACCATTTCATTATAGGAGGGGCATCTTTGCAAAGCCCTTAAAGTCAGAATCAATCATGACTTTTTTACCTATTTTTTTCCGATTTACTCAAGTTAATGCAGATTAAAACCGGTGCAACAAAAATGCTTTGCGATCAGATGAAATTCTAATCCTATACGCTGGCATAATTGGTATTACAGGAATAATCCCCTTGCTCTGCCAAAGGCCACAATCGTTACCCGCCTTAACCCACCCTAAAAAACTAAAAGCACCCGGAAAACCAGGTGCTTTAGCTCTAAATCGTTATGCTGTAAATAGTTACAGGCACTTCTTGAGTGCTGCAATTGCAGCATCATAGTTTGGATGATTGGTTACTTCAGCCACATACTCTGCGTGTACCACTTTGCCGTGGGAATCGACCACAAAAACGGCTCGGGTCAACAAAGGCAAAGGCAGCCCTTCCAACAAAACACCATAATTCTTGCCAAAAGAATGATTATGGCAATCGGAAAGAGTTTGCATATGGCTGATACCTTCTGCGCCACAAAAACGCTTCTGGGCAAAAGGAAGGTCCAAGCTTACGGTGTAAGTAGAGACTTTATCATTTACATCTGCCAACTCTGATTCGAACTTTTTGGTCTGCATGCTGCAAACGCCTGTGTCCAAAGAAGGAACCACGCTAAATAACTTAGGCTTTGCACCAGTGTGGGCCAAAGTGTTGACATCAAGGCCAATTAAGCAGCTAAAATCTGGGGCCTTATCGCCCACTTTGATTTCTGTGCCTGCCAAGTTTTTTGCTTCATTCTTAAACGTTACCGTTCGACCCATTATAAAATCCCCTATTCACTTGAGTAATAATTAAAACAAAAAAGAAACTACACCAACAAAGATGCTCCTGCTTCCCTTCGTGGGTAGCCATAGCGATCGATAACCTTGCCCCAGCGCTCGTTGATCATTTCAAGCAAGCGGGGCTCAAGGGGCTTGTACTTGTTGGTTTTGTAATCTTTCCGATTATCAAGATAGCGTTGAACATGCGGGGCTGCCATCGAAAAGTCGCCAAGTTCCAATTGTTGATACATATTTTCGATAATGGGAAAGGGGTTTTGAATCAAATCTTCGTAGCGCATTTCAATGAATCGATTGGGTTTTAGCAGCGATTTATCCCTATCCACACAATTGTAAAGAATATTAAATTCTGAAAAAACCTTCTCTTCTACGCCCTTATAATTGGGAGTTTGCATGCCATGCGTATCATAAAGTGATTTCCATAAGTTCACCGTGGAGGGAAAAACCACATAAGGATCACGCACGATATGAATGAACCGAGCATCAGGAAATAATTCCAATAAAGTTCGAATCCTAGCTGTATGCGTGGGGGATTTTAGCACCAACCTACGGCTGTCGTTGTAAGTCAATTCAGAAAGAAACCGCTTGAAATCCTGCTTCCATCCTTCTCTTTTATGCTTTGGCAAACTATCTATTTCAAAAGCATCCTTATCAATTGGCCGATTATTGGGGAATGCTACATCAAGATAAGGCGAAGGTTGGCCCATCATACAAAGGGCGAATTCATCTTCCTGGGGCTTATCCCAACCGGCTTCCATGTTGTCCATCGGTCTGCGTGATGGTAGTAGAAAATTGAAATAACTTTTGAAAAACTTTTCAGTCAAAAGAAAATGATTGGGCTCAAGGCATTGATAAGTATTTGGGAAATTATGCCGCGGATCTAAGATAAGCAGTTCATGCAACAGCGTCGTACCGGTTCGCCAATGCCCAATGATAAAAAGAGGCGGTTGCTTAAGTTGCGTATTCTCGGGGATGGTGCCATACAGGCCTTTTTGCAATAACCTCAGCCCTAAATGAAGCGTGCTGATTGCAGTAATATTGCAGCCAATGTAAAGCTTGCTGGGATGCATGAGGAAGTGGTTTTTGGCAAGCATTCGTATCCAAGAATGAAAGATACAACCCTGCCACATGCGGGGTGTCCATTCTTTGGATACCTTTTGTTCTTTGCCTGAAGATGCCGAACTCATGAAATTAACTCTTGAGAAACTACCAGATCTATTTTCAATAAAAGAGGTGTTTCTTCAAGTTAAAAGTGCTCAAAGAATAATAATTAAAACAATTCTTGGATGGGTTGTCCGTGGTCTAGGATAAATCGGGGCCTGCCACTCGGATCAAGATAAGTTGCATCTAAAGGTACTTGCATATGCTGGTAAATAGTGGCAGCAAGGTCGCCCGGAAGCACTGGGCGCTCTTTAATCGTGCCGCCATCTGCCTCTGATGCCCCAATAACCCTACCATGTTTCAACCCGCCTCCTGCAAGGGCCATCGACATGATTTTTGGCCAATGATTGCGCCCATCCGTGCTTCCCTGAGTTCCCATTTGTGGCGTTCTGCCAAATTCTCCCATCGCAACCACCAATACATCTTCAAGCAATCCCCTTTGCTCAAGATCTTGAATCAAAGTCGTGAAAAGATGATCAAACAACGGTAGCAACGGCTTTAATCCCTTGCTTATGCCACCATAGGGCGGAATATTGTCGCCATGCGTATCCCATGTCCCCGATGCAGTATGGTAACTAAGATCTAAAGTAACAAAACTGACCCCCGCTTCGACCAATCTACGCGCAAGCAATGCCTGCTGAAACCAAAGATGCTTACCATACTTTTCACGGGTTCGTTCGGGTTCGCGTGAAAGATCAAAGGCATCGCGGGCCTTGGCCCCTGCAACGATTTCCATCGCCTGCTGCCCAAATCGATCCATCGCATCAAAGTTTCCGCTGTTATCCATTTCCCTGCGTAGTACATCAAATTTCTTAAGAAGCGTAGTCCGATCGCCAATGCGTGTAAGATCCACTTCTTTAGGCAGCTTAAATAAATCCCCTTCGCTAATTTGGCCTGAATCAACACCAACCGAATCATATATCGGAAGTTTCGTCGCCTTGTCCCCAGGAAACGGATCGTACTGCTTTCCTAAGTACCCCGCATATGCAACATGGCTTCTACCTTTTGAAAAAGAAACATATGGAGGCATAGCAGGATGATTAGAACCATGATGCTTGGCGATGATTGAGGCAATTGCAGGATAGTACTTAGCCAGATTGTTGGAGCGGGGTTCAGCTTCGCGGTTTCCGGTCTGAAACACGGTATTAGGTTCATGATTGCTGCCCGTTGCGTCAACCGATCTGATGATGGTAATTTTATCCATCATTGCAGCTTGTTTTGGTATGTGTTCGCAAAAGCGCACCCCTGGAATTGCAGTGGGGATGGTTGCGAATGGTCCCCGATTTTGTAACGGGCGATCAGGCTTCGGATCCCAAGTATCAATTTGGCTAGGGCCCCCCGCCATCCATAAAAGAATCACTGCTTTCTTTCCGGGCAATGATTTTCCTGCATTCGCTGCACCTGCCCTTTGCCTTAGCAAACTAGGCAAAGTTAAACCGCCCATTCCAGCAAGGCCCGCCTTGATAAAGTTCCTGCGATTTGAAAAAACCAGACCTTCTCTTTCCAACGGATTGAGGAACTTAAACGAATGATCGTGATTGTGTTTGGATAAGGTCATGTATCATCCCCAAAATCAGGTAGGTATCTAGTACTAGATAATGACATGAACTGATCACTTTAGCCAGATAAAGACGAAGAAAACCAAAAACCTTATCCCCTAACGACTCTTGCAATTGATTCTGCAAATAACATTGCAGAAGGGGGATGCTTGCGTAACCACAACTCAGGTTCGATCATTTCCAGCTCCATCAAGGCTAATTTTCCTTGGTTATCCCGCACCATATCCACTCTGCCATAGCTTGGAAGGGTGCTGCAAACAGCCATCGCTTTTTCTGCAAACTCAATTTGTTCGGCATCGGGTTGGTAATCATGCACGGTTCCACCATGATCATCCTGAACCCGGAAATCCCCGGGCTTTGCTAACTTGCGAATCGCATGCGAAAACTTCCCATCAAAAAGCATCAGCGTATCTTCACCCTGGGTTAGAACACTTTCCAAAAAAGGTTGATACACAAACGATTCATGCTTCAGAAGTTCATTAACTACTGTTTCGATTGTTTTGGCATTCAACTTATTTACCCGATAGGTGTGTCTCGCAGCTCCAGATACACATGGCTTGATCACTAATTCATGCCACCCCGATTTTAAAATCGCATCCTCAATATTTACAGTGCTTCCTTTTTCGACAAACCGTGATGGTGTCACAGGAATGCCTTTTGATTCAAGATCTTTAAGATAGTGCTTGTCCATGTTCCATTTGATAATAGCGTATGGGTTGCATAATTTGGTCTGCTTGCTGACTGCGTTTAGCCATTGGGAAAATTCTTCAAAGCGATCGAAGTAATCCCATGTGGTGCGAAAAACTACGCACTTGTACTGCGACCAATCCACATCTTTACGAGCCCAGTCTACCCTTGCAGATGAAAACCCCTGTTTTTCCAGTGCCTTTTGAAGCAACCCATCATCTTCAAGGATATTGCCTAGGTACCAATCGCCCGGTAAAGCCACCATGGCTTCATACCTGTGATCAGTTAATAGCGCAATATCCGCATTGTATTTGTCGTTCAACTTCTTATCCCTCTAATCAATTCATTGACATGGCTTGTATTGTATAAAATCCTATTCACCCTTCCTCACTGCGTTGGTTGAGTCTACATTTCTAATACTTTAGTTTGTTGGCAGGCTTTTAAGAATTATTTTAAGGTTCACTTCTCCCAGATGAATAGTACTGGGCAGTTTCCTTTGTTTCGTATTATCCACAATGAGTTGTTCTAATTTCGTTTCTGCAACTTCGAGGTTTAATCCATCCACCATTTGATCAAGGAAAATCGTGCGTGACCCAAGTGCGTTGATCAGTAAAGAAATATCCCCCATGTTAAAAACGCCAGGAATTAAGGTTTCATACGGAATCTGCACCAAATGATGCTTCAATGTGGAAGCGTAGGAAACTAGTCCACCTTTAATGGTGATTGCTTTTACATCATCGTTGAATAATGCAGAGAAAAGGGCTAGCAGGCCACCAAGAGGTTCGGGTTGCATGGGAAGTATGGAATCATCATCACGGGGGAGGTTGAAATTTGTGCTGATTGGCAATGCGTTGCTAGGCGAGTCTCCCCACAGTATAAATTGCGGTATAGCTGGGGAGGATTCTTTCCTGAGCCATGCGATAACCGATTGAAGATTGCGCAGTTGGCCTGTGATTCGCAGATCGCCCGTCATCATTAAAGCAGAGGATAGCGAGGTTGCACCACTGCTTCTCCCGCAGGAAGTTCCTACTGTTAATTCTCCCGTGCCCCTTATATCAGGCAGGCATACTGTAAATCCATCTTGTAAAAGTGCTGCAATTTGCGATGAGCGGTTTTCGAGCAAGCTCTTTTTTCCGCCTTGAGAAATCATGATTGCAATCTTATTTGATGGGGCTTTGATGTTCGCAGGCTTAAGAAGCAGCAATGGTACATGATGTTCTTTTTCAGTCTTGAGCAGCGCTTTAGTAATAGAAATGTTTTCAGAGATTGAGCTTTCTCTGCTGATAACTTCAGCAACCATGGCTGATTCGATAGCTCCAAGTTTATTACTCCAATCTCTCTTGAACGATGCAAGAGTTTCGCCAGTCATGGGCGTGGGGTATTTTTTTAATGCATCATCAATCTGGTTTTGGGCAAGCTTTTCGAGATGGGTTTGGATTTTAACGGGGTGTTCATTGCGCGCTTTTGTTGTTTCTAGGCATTTCAGATTTACGGAAGCTAGGCTTTCTACAGGCGTATCTTTAACGCCCTTGATATTGAGCCATTTTTCTAATAATACATGGATGTTTTGCCTGTGTGTTCTGCCAATATGCGTACAGTGAGAATCTTCTGGCGAAGAGCCTTTCACACTTCCCCTACCTGTTGTAAATCCAAGGGAATCTGTTGTTCCATGAAGTTGATGAATTTTTTTCAGACGCTTCCATACGGGGTCATTTTCTTGATCCCACGAAAATTCGTGACCATAGATTAATTTTCTGGGTGCGATAGAACCAACAATTACCCATGGGAGAAAACCCTCTTTCGCTGACAAACGTAAATTTCTTGTCGATTCCCAACTGCCACCACCAGCATAATTAAAAGTGGTTTCTGCATCTGCAGGAAGAGGGTACCTGGTTTCAGGTTGGGGGCCTCCAAAATTAAATGGAACCACCACTGCAATTCTTTTATCAAGTGCTCCTGCTACTGCTGCTGGGTCGCCACCACCTGCAACTGCTCCCAACAAAATGATCTTATCCTTGGCTATACCTTTTCTTGCCAGTAAAAGATCCACACCACGGCGAATATCCCAATACATCCAACCCATCAGGCTTTCTTCAAGAAGTTGTAATTGAGCACCTAGATCGTAACGGAAATAATAATCCTGCCGACTCGAACGAAAGGCCTTGGGGTAGGAGTCTGCGCTCTCAAATGGGTGCTGTCTTCTTTCACCATGACCAAGATTGTCTAAAACCAAAACCATGCAACCAGCACGGGCCCAGATGGTGCCCATCTCTTGTAGTTCTTTGTTCTCTTTTGGGGTGTGGTGCGCAGGGCAGATGATTATGCCAGGTTCTTCATTTGTTGGATTGGAAGATCGATATAAGTTTGCAGTAACCCAGAACCCAGTCCTGCTTTCATATGCAATGCATTCAATGGTATAACCCTCTCTTGGAATTGATTTTAATACTTTGTAGTTCAATTGGGTTGTTTCCTCTGGAAATTTCCCCAGCGAAGTTTTTAATTGCGCAAGCTTTAGATTTGAATACTTCTCCCAACCTTCTTTTGTTGTAATACTTTTCCACTCGACACTACTTTTTGCATTTGCATTTTTAATAAGATTTTTGACTTCCTCCCAATCTTGATTCTTAAATACTTCCTGAAATTTATCCTTGGCTACCGTGGGATCAATGCTTGAAAGAGCTTTGGCGATTTCTCCGGTACTTTGGCTGAAAAGAAAGTTCCCGCCTAAACAGATCGAAGTAATCAAAATGAGTAATACATTTCTTGATGCAAGTTGGAGTGATGGCATTGGTTTTGTATCTCGGAAAAAAGTTTTAAGTTTAATCTCGACACGCATTATGCCATAATTATTTTAAGTAAAGTAATTAACTCCCACCTTTTGTGTTTACTGGAATGTAATATGAATTCACTTTATATCGCTGCAATTTTGGTTACCTCATTTTTACCGGGGGCAGATATCGTTCCGGTACGCACCATAAAAAGTGGCGCCTGGTCTGATCCCGCAACTTGGGAATCAAAAAAAATACCCAAGGCAGGTGACAAAGTAATTATCCGGACCGGGCACAAGGTGCTTTATGATGTTGCTTCCACAGAAATAATTCGCGGTATGCAAATTGGCGGAGAATTGACGTTTGATACCACCAAAGATACTCGCCTAGAAATCGGTCTTATCCGAGTTCAACCAGGCGAGGAATACAGCGAAGAAGGTTTTGAATGTGATGGGCATTTTGTTGCGCCAGATAAAGTTGCTGATATGCCTGTTTTTGAAATTGGTAGTGCATCCAACCCTGTTCAATCAGATAAAAAAGCAATCATTCGCCTTCATTATCAAGAAGGCATGAAGAAAGACTCCTGCCCTGCGATTGTTTGTTGCGGAGGCCGATGGGAAACCCATGGCGCAATACTCGACCGATCATGGGTCAAGTTGGCGAAAAATGCAGTTGTTGATGGTAAAACCCTGAATGTTGCAGAAGGTATCAATGGTTGGAAAGTGGGCGACAAAATAGTAATCACAGGTTCTCGAACCCATGGCACTAAAAAAGATAAATCTGATTCAGAAGAGCGCATCATCTCTGCCATCAAAGGTCTGGAAATTACGATTGACACCCCGCTTACCATGAATCATTCGGGCGAGGGGAATTATCGTGCTGAAGTTGCTAATCTTAGTAGAAACATCGTGATTGAATCTGCAAACCCCGAGGGTGAACGGGGCCATACTATGTATCACCGTGATTCAACAGGTTCGCTTGCCTATTCCGAATTCAGGCACTTGGGTAAGAAAAATACCCTTGGTCGTTACAGCATTCATTTTCATCTTGCAGGTGAAACCATGCGTGGTGGATTTGTTAAAGGGAATTCGATTTGGGATAGCCATAATCGTTGGGTCACCATTCATGGAACCAATTATCTTTATGTTAATGACAATGTAGGCTATCAAAGTATTGGCCATGGGTTTTTTCTGGAAGATGGCACAGAAGTAAATAATATTCTTGATCGCAATCTTGCAATCATGGCGAAAGCGGGGAAGAAACTTCCCAAGCAGGTTTTGGGCTTTGATCAAAACGAAGGCGCCGGGTTTTGGTGGGCCAATAGTCTTAATACCTTTACCAATAATATCGCTGCAGAGTGCGGGCTTTATGGTTTCAGATATGAAGCAACTCCTACAAGTGCCCAGAAACTCGATTTCAAAATACTGCAACCCGATGGTACCTACAAAACCAAGGATATACGAACGCTTCCCTTTGTTAAATTTGATGGCAACGAGGTTCATAGTAGCCATGGGCTTTATGGCGTAAACCTAGGCGAGGGTGTTAACCGAGTTGGGCCGGATATCAGCCATCCTTTTGTGGTGCGGAATTTGAAAATCTGGGATATCCACTATGCTTTCAGGCCTCAGGTTCCTTCCCTTGTAGTTGAAAATCTTGATATTCATCAGGCGTCTTATGGCGTTTACCATCCCAATTTTGATAATCACTTTTACAAAAATGTTTCCATTAGCAAAACCAACACCGAGCCTTTTAATCGTGGTCATGATGATCTTGGTGTTCAATATGGTTTGCTTGCAGTGGATGGGCTTACCTTTGATGACTGTAGATCTGGGGGTATGCCGTTAATTCAGATTTCCGATCAAAACCCTACTGGAAAAGCGCAATCGCACTTCAAAAATTTGAAGGTCGTCAATTGGAATGATAAAAGTGGCGCTAGAGCTGTTGTTAACCTTGGCGGTGGACCCAGATTAAAACCCGAGTTCCCCCATGGCGTTGATGTTTATGTTCATGATTGGTTTGGTGTGGGCAAGACTGCATTAGTAGCCAGCACTCGTACTCAGGATTATAAATCGAATGAGAAAGATTTTAAAAAGGTAAGCTTCTTCACGGGGGATGAATCCCAGGCTAAAGAAGTCACGGATGTACCATTTCCGATTTTCCCCAAGCTTGTTGATGATCTGCCACCATTTTCGGTTATTACCCGAATTCATAAAGAGGGCGGTAAAGTTTTGGTGGAAGGTGTTGCCTCGGATAATGGCACGGTCGTAAAAGTTTTGGTCAATGGCAAGGAAGCAACCATGCTTACTCCCGGTTTTACCACTTGGAAAATCTTGTTGGGTGATCTGGCTTTTGGGGAAGTGGTTGAAGCTAAGGCCGTTGATGCTGCAGGCAATGAGGAAAAGTTTACCTCTAAGCGTAAAGTACGATAATGTGTTGAGGTTTAGAATTTGTTGAAAATCATAAATAAACTACCCCGAACTCAGGTATTTAACTTGTTCTCGGTGGGCGAAAAAAATTATTATTTTATTGTTTAATTTTTTGATTTACCTGTTAGACTCTCCAACTGTTGGAATTGGGTAGTGTAGATTGTTCTGAAGTTTTCACGAATGATACTTCGATCTAAGTTTACCCGGTTTTCCTTCTGTGTGATATTTTCGGATTCTTGTTTAGGATCGGTCATATTAAGCAGTAGGAATTTAAGGATTTCATTTTCAAGGAGCAGATATGAAGAAGTTTTATGTTTTGGCTTTCACTTTTGCAGTTATGACCCTGCCAGCTTTCGCACAAGAAAAGGCTGCACCCGCAGCTAAAGTTGTTCCCGAAGCTAAGACCACAACAACTGTTGTTGAAGAAAAGCGTGCTCTTGGCCGTTTTCGCCGTGATTCTGATGCCCCTAAGTTTTCCGATCGCATCAGCGAAAAGCTTGGCAACCGCACCACCAGCGGTTTCCTTGCAAATCTTAGGAATCGCTAGAACTTTCTGCATCCCTAGTGGAAGCAGCATAGTTTAAATACTGCGCCAACAGTCATTACGATTGTTGGCGTTTTTTTTGATACCTTTTCGGTCCCATTCCCTTTCAATGATTCCATCCTTGACACGACCCTTACCAAAGGTAAACTTAAGTTCTTGAGATTTGCTGTTGGATTGGTGATGTTTTGCCCGCTAAATATTTGCAAATTAAGAGATCTCTGCCTAAGGTCGCATTTTTTGTTCTCTAAATAGCCGTTTATAAGTTCAGGTTTTTTTGTTGGTTTTAAGGAACACTATGAGTTATTGCAATTCCGACTTCTGTTTCATTAGTCGGTCTTTTTTTGCCGGTGCGATTGTTTTTCTCCTGAACTTTTTCTTCTCCTCTGCAGTTTTTTCTTTTGATGAACCTGTTGCGAATCTGCCGAAAATTAATTTCCCCCTTGATGTGCAACCCATTCTTAAGTCGCGATGCTTTGAGTGTCACGATTCTGCGAAACAGCGTGGTAGCCTTAGGTTGGATACACCTATGGGGATTAAAAAGGGCGGGTTGTCCGGGCCGATTATTAATCTGAAAACACCTGAAGAAAGCTCGATTATCCTTCATGTTAAGGGTGCTAAAGATTTTGAGCGAATGCCGCCTAAAGGCGATGCGTTGACTGCGATTCAAATTCAAAAACTACTTTCATGGATCATTCAAGGCGCCATTATACCTTCGGAAATTGTTGATTCTAAATCAGTCACCGAGAGTCTTGGCGGATGGTCTTTTGTTCCAATTAAAAGTCCTTCGGTTCCTCTGCAACCAAAAGAAGCTATGCCATGGGTTCGAAATTCAATTGATTTATTCATTCTTGATAAACTTCGAGCGAATGGTTTAAAGCCATCACCAGAGGCTGATAAACGAATCCTTGCCCGAAGGCTTTTTATCAACCTTACCGGCCTTCCTCCAACACCTTCCGAACTGCTTACGTTTCTTAATGACGCTGATCCCAATGCGTATGAAAAGTTGGTTGATCGATTGCTTGCATCCACCCGATATGGAGAACGCTGGGCCAGGCATTGGCTTGATGTCGCTCACTACGCAGATTCACACGGGCAAGATCAGGATCGTTTTCGGCCTAATGCCTGGCCTTATAGGGATTATCTGATTCGTTCATTTAATGATGATAAACCGTATGGCCGTTTTCTTAGGGAACAAATCGCAGGTGATGTTTTATATCCTGAAGATCCCATGGCAGTGGTTGCAACCGGATTTCTTGCAGCAGGCCCTTGGGATGAAAGCGGACTTCGAGACATAAACGAGAATTCCATTGACCGCCAGATCGCACGAAATCTCGATCGGGATGACATTGTTGCTTCGACCATGACTACATTTGCAGGTCTAACTGTTCACTGCGCCCGTTGTCATGATCATAAATTCGACCCAATAACTCAGGCCGATTATTATTCCCTTCAAGCGGTTTTTGCAGGAATTGATAAAGCGCAACGAGCTTATGACGCCGATCCTGTTGTTGCAAAAAAGCGATCATCTTTACAATCGGAATTGCAAATGGTTCGCGGATTAAAGGGCAGGGTGGATCCCCGCCTTCTTTCCAAAGAAATACAAAACGAGGCTACAAACTTTGAAAAAGATTGGCGCAATGGATCAGGCTCTTGGTTCATTTTGAAACCAGAATTGTTTGTTTCGAAGAATGGTTCATCTTTACAGCTTCTAACAGATAACTCGATTGTTGCCTCTGGTGTTTCACCCGAAAAAGATACCTACTCGGTGACTCTTTCCACTCCGAAAATTTCTCTTACCGGTTTAAGGCTTGAAGTTTTAACTGATGCAAACTTGCCTTTTAAAGGCCCCGGGCGTGCCATCAATGGCAACTTGCATCTTTCAGAAGTTAGAGTTCGTATTCATCCCAAGGGCAAACCAGACAAATCAATTTTAGTAAAGTTAAAGTCTGCAACTGCTGATTTTAATCAGGAAGGTTGGGGGATTGCTCGAACCATCGATGGCAACCCTGAAACAGCATGGGGAATACATCCTGAAGAAGGTAAACCTCACCAAGCGGTTTTTGAATTTGAAAAACCTGTTGGGTTTGAAGAGGGATCTGTCGTTAATGTTGAACTTGATCAGTTGCATGGCCGTATGCACTTGATAGGCAAATTTCGCCTGGCGTTGACCACCGCCGTTTCTGTAAACGATGCCAACAAAATCATTCCTGCTAATATCTCTACGATTTTAGAAACACTTCAAGAAAAACGAACTGATCCCCATCGGGCTGAAGTTGCGCAATGGCTTTGGGAAAATCGAATTGGAAAAGAGTTGGTAATGTTGCCTCCTCAATCAATGGTCTACTGTGGAACCAATCAGTACACACCGGAGGGAAGTTTTCGTCCTGCCATTACCCCACGCCCAATTAATATTCTTGCTCGTGGTGAGATTTCAAAGCCAGGCGCACTTGTTGCACCCGGTGCGGTTATGGCTGTACCAGGGTTGAAGGCGGATTTTCAAATCCGTGATCTAAATGATGAAGGCCAGCGCAGAATTGCCCTTGCGGATTGGCTCGCTAATCCTGCAAATATGCTTACTTGGCGCGTTATTGTTAATCGCATCTGGCATTACCATTTTGGCAAAGGCATCGTTGATACTCCTAATGATTTTGGAAAAATGGGCGGCATTCCTTCCCATCCGGAACTTCTCGATTGGCTGGCTGCTGACTTTATCAATACTGGCGGATCTTTTAAAAATCTTCATCGGCTCATTGTTACCAGTAGTACTTTCAGGCAGGTAGTTCAGCACGATCCAATCGCATTTGCCAAGGATGCAGACAACAGATTATTGTGGCGCATGAACCGGAGCAGGCTTGATGCTGAAACTTTGCGCGATACCGTTCTTCTTGCCAGTGGTAGATTGGATGACTCCATGTTTGGGCCACCTATTAAACATTTTATTATGAAGCCTGGTATTCATGTGACGCCTGAGGCTGATTACGATCGTTACGATGTAGATGCACCCGAAGCACGCAGGCGAAGTGTATATCGTTATATATTTCGCACTCGCCCAGATCCCTTGCTGGAAGCACTTGATTGCCCAGACGCTTCTCAGTCTGCTCCGGTACGATCAACCTCGGTTAGTGCTCCTCAAGCCTTGGTTCTTTGGAACAATAAATTTATCCTACGCCATGCAGAGCATCTTGCAGCTTTAGCCGAAACTTGTTCAACACCTTCGCAACGAATTCGATTTATTGCACAGCGATTGCTTTGCCGATTGCCCACCCCGGCTGAAGAAATTGCCTGGCTCGATTATTCACAGAAACATGGATTAGCAAACTTTTCTAGAGTGTTGCTTAACAGTAGCGAATTCCTTTTTATTGATTAGCAGGGAGCTTGCCATTAATTTCGATCGTCGTAATTTTATCGGCACAGGTTTTAGCGGGCTTGCCTTGTCCCAGCTTCTTGCATCAACCGATGCCGAAAAACCCAATCATCTTTTTAATGGAGGGCTTCATCACAAGGCTAAAGTCCGCAGGGTTATTCAGATTTTTCTGAATGGCGGCATGAGCCAGATGGATACTTTTGACTTCAAACCCGAGTTGGAAAAGCGCCATGGCCAAACCGTGGATGTCGGACTCAAGGCCACTGCAACAGGCACACCCGGCCCTTTGATGAAGTCGCCTTTCAAATGGAAACAGTTTGGAAAATCAGGCCGTTGGGTTACCGATGTTTTTCCACACATGGCAGAACATGTTGACGATATGGCGTTTTTAATGGCAATGCAATCCAAGTCGAATGTTCATGGCCCCGCAAGCTATCTTCAAAATACCGGATTCCTATTGCCAGGCTTTCCTTCTGCAGGTTCATGGATCAGTTACGCTTTAGGAAGATTGACCGATGATCTCCCGGCTTTCATCGTGATGCCTGATATGCGTGGATTACCTTACAACGGCATGGGCAATTTTTCTGCAGGCTTTCTTCCTGTTTCTCATCAGGGCACCCCTGTCAACCCCGCCGCCCCTGCTCCCATTCCAGATCTGCAACCCCCAGCCAGTAGTAAATTTATCACCCCCGTAGCAAGTGTGGATGGATTGAAATTGCTTAATAATATGAATCAAAACTTTGCTGCAGATCGGTTGGGCGATTCTAGACTTCAAGCACGCGTTGAAAGTTATGAGCTTGCAGCAAAGATGCAACTTGCAGCTCCCGAGGTGTTAGATCTTTCCCGTGAGACTGCTTTTATTCATGAGCGCTATGGCACATCCCGGCCAGGTGCTGATGGTGCTTTTTCTCGCAATTGCCTCTTGGCCAGAAGGTTTGCTGAACGAGACGTCAGGTTTGTTCAGGTATGGAGCGGCGCAGGTGGCCCTAAGAATAACTGGGATAACCATACTAATATTCCAACCGAACTGCCTCCCATCGCTAAGCAAGTTGATCAACCTGTTGCTGCGCTTTTAATGGATCTGAAAGCACGAGGAATGTTTGCTGATACACTTCTTGTTTTCACAACCGAATTTGGCCGTATGCCCTTTACTCAAAGTGGAGTTGGCCGTGATCATAACGGCAGCACTTTTGTTACTTGGCTAGCCGGTGCCGGTGTTAAAGGGGGCGTTTCTCACGGCGAAAGTGATGAGTTTTCCTACAAGGCCGCTATTAACAAAACTAATTGCTACGATCTTTACGCAACCATCCTTCATCTAATGGGAGTCGATCACGAAAAGCTTTCTGTTCGCCATAATGGAATTGATCGCAGACTTACCGATGTCCATGGTGAAGTTATAAAACCCATCCTTGCTTGAATTTAACCCATCACTTCTTCAAGATTCACCAGTCTGCTCTTTTCATTTAATGATTTTGCAGCAGCGTGAATAATCGCGGTTACTTCTAAAATCTCTTGATGCGGCACTGGTTCTACCCTTGTTCTTACCATTTCTAAAAACACATCTGCCATTCTGAATATTTGGTAGTGATGGCCTAGCCAGTAATGGTCTTCGATTGCTGGCGTCCATGCGTAGGTCTTCTTCGTGAACGAAGCCGAAGTGTGGCAATAAAATTTTGACATGTCAGGCCGGCCATACCAAACTTCGCCAGGCATTCTATCTTTGTAGGTGATCAAGGCTCTGCATGTGTTTTCTCTTGCGTACATGTTAACCGCATCCACGCCAGACCCACAAAGCGTCATCACCATCCATACTGGATGTTGACCGTAAACATGCCAGCTTGGCAAACTCCAGCCGCCTGCTTGGCTTGCTATTACATACTGCAATGGTCCAAACTCACCAGACTTTTTCATCCGTAGTGCTTCTTCTGTTCCCCATTGATGCCTAAATAAACTTGAAGACATTAAAGGTGCTTTGTTCTTTAATGCAAAGTCTAATATTTTCTTCGTTCCCAAAACGGTTTCACCTATTGGCTTATCACAAAAGGTCGGCAACCCCGCCTGCAAACATGGTGCGAGTAATTCAAAATGGTCATCCCCATAACCCGAAGCGTCCCCCAGCCATATCGCATCCGAATTTTTTACCAACTCATCTAACGATCGCGCTACTTCCACTCCCGGAAATCCTTCTGCAAATGCTGCTGCACTTACTGGGTCCGCATCATAAATTGCACTTATTTTTGTGTTATTAAAAGGAAGCCTCGCAAAATGAATGTCCTGATTACGAAAGTACTTCTCAAATAGTTCGATAGGCCCTGCACTCAGATGCTTTTTAACTGCAGCGAGATTCACTTGAGGGTGAAATCCTTGCGCAAAGTGCCAAGTATGACCGTTGGTTTTTTGAGTCTTCCCCCTGATACTTGCAGAAATAATACCTACCCTGATAGGCTTTGACCCCAAATCTTTTTTATCACCCTCGGCTGATTTTACTTCGGTTGCTAATGCAGTTGCACCTGTAGCTGCAATAAAATTACGCCGATTGATGATTGAGTTTTGCATTGATTAATCCTTGCACGGGGTGTGATGTTATCCAAGGCCTTTAATGTAACTTAGAAGTGCTTGGTTTTCCATCATCTTCGTAGGATTTATTTCCGCGTGATGTTGGCAGCATCAATCGATGTCATCTGGCCGTAACCAGTTTTCCAACTTGCTTTGAACTCACCTGTTCCCACGATCGTGGTTTTATCATCCAATTTCGCATCCCATGTTTTCGCTGAAACGCCATCTTTATCTAATTGCACAACCACCTTGTATTTTCCAGGAGCAAGGGAAGGGCCTGATTTTCTCCAGATTGATTCTCTTGCCGAGCCTTTGGGCGCCATTACCGTTACAGTGTGCTGCCAAGTTTTTCCTTTACCCCATACCATACGATCAGATACCGCAATCGGGTCCTTCTCCCAATTTCCAAGCTTTTCGTCCCACATGTAAATTGTGGTGAAAAGTAACTTGTCGCCCCAATCCGCAGGCGTATTCGTAATCTTGAACCAGAGTTCAGTTCCAAACTGCGTTTGATTGTTGCTTTGCTTGGGTAGGTCTGCTGCTATCTTATATTTGCCACCTTTGATTAGGGCGTAGTCTTCAATCCAATTTCTAAATGATTGATAACCAAGGTCTCCTATTATAAATTTCTTCCCGCCACCATGCTTCACTTCATTTAAGGGCTTTAGTAGAAGCAAACTCTTCTCAGGATTATCTAAATCAATAAGCTTCGTCTTCGTAAGTATATAATCCATGGTTTCTGCTGGTGTCTTTTTGAACCAAGTAACTCGGTCGCCATGTTCCTTCTGCAATTTAACAGAATCAGGATGCCCTGCAGTATGGCAGTTCATGCAGCGAAAGCGCATTGCCCAAATGTTTTGTTCGAACGATTCTAATAAACGGTCTTTGCGTGCATGTCGGACAATTTCAACTGGCTTTTCTGGCCCGCCTAGTTCTTCTTGTGTTAGCTTTGGCATTTTTATTAATGCTTCGTCTTTGCAGCAGGCTTTTATCCATTCTGAAAATGCCTTCAGTTCTTCGTCTCGGGTTTTTGCCATAATTATATTAGGCTTAAAATTAGGATCCTTCATTGAGATGAATTTAAGGATACGCGACTTTTCAGGTTCCTTTATATCCACCAAGCCTTGATCTCGCATTGAAAGAAAGGTTTTTTCTGAAGTCGAAAGAATGTAGTTTTTTATATCTAGGTTAGCCAAATGGCATTCGGTACAACTTGATTCTATGGCGATTTAAATTTTGGCAGAATTCTTTTTTCGAACACTACTTTTGGGCTATCTGTAGCAATAGTTTCACTCGCCCCGGTAAGAATTAAAAATGATAATAAAAAGGGATGCATGGCATAGCCTCGTAACGAAAGATAAAGAAAACTACAGTGCCTAGGATTATAACCTTAACCTCGGCGAGCAGTTTATTAATTTGATTAAACTGAAAAGTGTGTAATGCTGTTTTGATTTGAATCAACACAATCCGAAAAAAGCGCTCAATAACTTAAGAGGCCCCTCCCGGATTCGAACCGGGGATAGCGGATTTGCAATCCCCGCCTCGATATTCCTAACCCTTTGCTATGTATAGCTTTATGTAAATCTTATTTGCTTGTTTACCCCCAGTTTACCCCAGACTATGCGGGGAAGGTGGGGAGAGGTGGGGTATCTTGTCCAAATACCCAATTTGGACGAAGATGCATTGTTGCATCATAAGGTTATATAGATCAAGGGGTTGGGACGATTTGTCCGAAGAAGTCTGAGAGAGTCTTAAGAGGCCCCTCCCGGATTCGAACCGGGGATAGCGGATTTGCAATCCGCGGCCTTACCACTTGGCGAAGGGGCCTTATTAATTGGGGTATCTTAACGGGGTTGGCCATCGAGGTCAACCTTAGTGTTGCAAACAACTTAGGATAAAATATGGCTTTTTGTTGCCTTATGCGGGAAATAAGCTTAATTTAGCAACATAATAAGTTTTTTAGTGGAGTGGATCATGACAGCCCGGCTGGTCCTGGAATTAGGTATTGGTGCCCCATTAACGGTTTTATTGTCTCAGGAACAGTCTGTTAAAATAGGCCGTAATCCCGATAATGACCTTATAATACACGATGAACATGCTTCTCGCTTTCATGCGGAGGTGTATTTTGAATCAGGCACATTCTTTTTAAAAAACCACAGTAAAAATAACGGGACTAGGCTAAATGGCAGCAGAATCAGCGAAGATGTTGCTCTTATAAATCAATGCAAAATAAATATCGGAAGTGCCCAAATTCGCTTTGAAACCTCATCAATTGTCGTTGATGATAGCAGTAAGACCATACCTGATTTAGGGTTGCAAGAAGAAGACAAAGTGCCGAAGTCTGATCCCTTTATTACTCAATTTCTGCATGATGAGTTGAGCCTTTTGTTTTCGTATGTTACGGATTCTGTGCTGGAAAATAATCCGAGGGATTTGGTTGAGAAGGCACTAAGAATTCTTTTAAAAAGGACTCAGGCAGAGAAAGTTGGTTTTCTTAGTTTAGATACTGCGGAATTTTTGCTTAAGCAGGTGCTTCCAGCAGATACCAGCCTTGATTTGGTGTTAAGTAAAACTCTCACCAATGAAGCGGTAGCAAGAAAAAAAACAGTATGGCTTCTTCAGGAGCAAGTTGGAATCGAGGCAGATAGCCTGAGATCAATGAAGGATGCGGTTTGTTTGTTAGTTAAATGCAAGCCGCCTGGAAGTGATGATGAAAATATTCTGGGTGCGGTTCATTTGTATAATTCGAAGTTTTTTAATTTTAAGGATGTGAGATTTGCAGAATTTCTGGTGGATTGCCTTGCAAACAGTCTACATGTGCTGAGACTACGCAGGGCATTGGAAGCTGATAATAACAGATTTAAATTGATAGAAGAAAAAGGCAAGGAATTGATAATTGGTTCAAGTCGTCTTGTGGTGAAAATGAAGCAGGAAATACAACGGGTTGCTTTACGAAACGCGCCTGTTTTGATCACTGGAGATAGCGGCGTTGGGAAAGAGTTGGTTGCGCTGGAGTTGCACAATAAGGGGCCGAGGAAGGCGGAGCCGATGGTTTCGGTAAATTGCGCAACGATATCGCCTGGGCTTGCGGATGCAGAACTTTTTGGGAATGAAAAAGGGGCATATACTGGCGCTGATCGGGCTAATACGGGGTATTTTCAGCAGGCAGATGATGGGATACTTTTTTTGGATGAAGTGGGTGAGTTGTCGTTGGATTGTCAGGCGAAATTGTTGAGAACGCTGGAAACGGGGAAAATCCGCCCATTGCGAGGTAAGGAAATAAATGTGAATGTTCGGGTGATATCCGCAACCAACCGGGACTTGCAAAAAGAAGTAGACGAGGGGCGATTTCGCGAAGATCTATTTTACCGATTGAATGCTTGCGTCATAAAAGTTCCTTCATTAAGAGAGCGGTTAGAAGACCTTCCGGAGTTGGTCGATTTTTTCTTAAATCGTTTTTCGGTGGAGTATCGCAAACGGTTTTTGCCCAGCGTGGAAGTTCTTGAGAAGTTGAAAAAATATCACTGGCCTGGAAATATCAGGCAGTTGAAATCGGTGTTGGAATCGGGAGTGAACAGGGCTGAATCTGAAACATTGATGGCGGAAGATATAGATATTCCGACGAATGATACATCTGGAGGTGAATTGCCCAAGACAATAAAATTAGCAGAAGTTGAAGCTTGGGCGATAAAAATTGCGTTGGCAAGGAATGGATGGAACCAAACCCAAGCCAGCAAGGTTTTGGGGATTCATCGGGAAACCCTGATGGATAAGATAAAAAAATATAAAATTGAAAAGAAAATACCAAAAACCACTTAATGAAGAGTTTTTAGAGCATTTGTAATGTTAAAAATGGAAGGGAGATTAAACCTTAGGCAGGCTGTTTTCTGTATCAACAGGCTTGCTTTCGGGAGATTCTTCCTTGCCATGGATCGCATCAAAAATTTCCTGACGATGAACAGGAACATCCTTCGGCGCGATTATCCCTAATCGTACCTTATCACCACGAATTTCCACCACCGTAATGATGATGTCGTTGTTGATGACGATGCTTTCGTTCTTTTTTCTGGACAGGACTAACATAGGTCTGTCCTTCCTTTGGTCCAAGTGAAACGACTGCACAAGTATTCTTAGGTTTCTGCAAAAAGCGAGGGAATCATGCAGAAAAACCCAGACAAATAGTAATAAACAATGCCTGGTGATACTTCTTGGCAGCGATTTCAGGTGTTTAGCTGTCAACCGCGCTGAGGTGTGACTGCTAGTTGCCGCATCTATCTCGCCAATGTCATAGTAACAGGCAAGGGGGGTTCGTCAACAAATTTAATAAAAAATATTAAAGTTTTGTCAAAATAGTCACTTATTGCCTGAGTTACCAAGAGTCTCGTAATTAACAGGCTTGAGTTTGTTTGATCTTAAGTAATAAGTGGCAAGTTCGGAGACTGTTTTGCTGGGGTCACTGCGGGACATTTGGTCAATGCGGTCATTGAGATCGGTGGTTTCCTGAAGGCTCATCATTCTTAAAGCAGCAACGCGAACAGCGGGCGAAGAATCATGGCTTAATTTTCTAAGCCACATGCTTTGATCTAATTCGCTGTCTTCCATTAAGGAATCTAGAACCTCGAGCCTTTTGGAAGGCTTTGGATCTGTAAGAAGTTTACCAAGTTGAAGGTGTTCTTTTTTCAGCCCTCGTGCAATGAGTGCGGATTCGCAGTACGCGCGAATTTCAGAATCCGAATCATGTAAAGAGGGTAGAAGGGAGTCGACAGAAACGCTGTCGAGTGCCGCAGCGCAAGCTAGGATTGCAACTTTTCTAACCTCGACATTTTTGTCTTGCAGTGCAGCAACGCTCAATTCGGTTAATCCCACATCTGGCGCAATGGCCAAATGAATCGCTTGAATTTTAATGTTTTCTGGTGCATCGGTAATAGCTTTAGCCATGATACCTGCAAGGCGGGAATGCAATTCTTTATCGGTGGTGGCTTTAATGAGTTGTGAAACAATTTTCATTGCTGGAACGAGAGCGCTAGGGTTGTTGGCTTCGGGTAAAGAGCCAAGAATTAATTTTGTGCCCTCGAGGAAATTGGTAGTCAAAGGATTAGGCGGTGGCGAATTTGTTGAAATGGAGGCGAGGAGTTCGAGGGTTTGTACCTGAGCCGGTGCAGAAAAAGAAGTAAACCTGCGGGCAAGGTGATGAAAGCATTGTTGGGAAAGGGGTGAGGCGGTGCCTCCCCAGGATTCGAACATTTTGCCTAGTGCTTTTGTAAGGTCGGGGGCGCTGGCATCGGTTGCTTTTTCTAGGTGATCTAAAAGAGGGTATTGGGCGTTTTCGCCAAGCTTTGCAAGTGCATCAATGTAATGAGATTTATATTGGGGTTCTGCCTTAATTAATTGGTCGGTGAGGTACCAACCCATGAGGTAGTCTCGCTGCCACCAACCTAAACCGATGAGTGCCGGCAAGCAAACCACTAAAGCGAGTGTGATAACAAAACGAGCGGTTTTTAGCATGGGATTTAGCCTTTGAAGCAAAAGTAAAAGTACGAAGGCAATATAAACATTGGCGGTTGAAAAAGGCAACCCTAGGAGTTGGAGTGGAAAAACCGGTAAAATCATTAAAGCTGGCACTTGGGGATAACGATGAAATAAGGGTTGGATGTATGCGACTATCAAAATAGGAAAGCTGGAGAGTTTCGATGCGCCGCTTGCAAAGAATTAATCTGATGCTTCTGATATTGGTTGTGATCTCGAGAATTCAAAATGCACAAGCAGGAGAATTAGAGAGAGAGTACAAGCCTATCGGTACATGGTCGGGTTCCTCGCAAGAGTTAAAATCTTTTGCGCAGTTGGAATTGTTAAAAGGGAAAGTAATTCCGGAGGCATGGCAGGAAAAGGTTCGGTCGGTGGTGACAGAGCCTACTTTGTCTGCCAAGGGGCCTGCGGAGGTTTTTACTTGTGACCCAACAACCTATGAATGGCTTTTAGAAAACCCGCACCATGCGGTGACGATGTGGAAAATGTTGGGGGCGAAGTGTTCGAGTATCGAGAAAGAAAATGCGAACACCTTTTATTCGCGTGAATCTTCTGGGAACAACATTCAATTTCATTTAATCACGGACAAAGATGGCTTGAAGGTTTGGTATGCCCATGGGATGGGAAAACCCACAGCGCTTTTGCCTGCGATTCCGGTACAGGCGGTGATTGTGTTGCAATATCAGGAAAGCGTAATCAATAAAACTGTAAAGCATCAAATGACGATTTATGCAAAAACGGAAAGCAAGGCTGCAGCAATAATATCGAAGGCGTTTGGTTCGTCGATGGTGGGGATGGGTGAAAAAACGGTAGGTCAGATGCAGATGTTTTTTGGAGCATTGCCATGGTATTTAGAGCGCAACCCTGAAAGGGCGGAAAATCTTTTAAAAGCTACGCTTATAACTAAGGATGCTTCAAAGCCGATTGCCTTGAAGCCCTAGCCTAAGTTGCTTAATCAGGTTTTAGCTGAACCAGTACCATTTGTGGTTTGACCAAATTATCTCTGCCCAAAGCGAAAGAGAACTCCTTTTTAATCATGGTTTGAATACCATTAAAATTTGGAATATCAATGGTAGGTAGAGTGTCACCACCGGGTGGGCGATTAGGTAACCAAAGCCAAAGAGTTTGTTTTTTTTGAGCTACCATCGTTGGCAGAATATCTTCGGTAGTCCAAAGAATCTTATTTTTTTGAATACGCAAGTACCACTCTAAAGTTGGATCGATTAGATCTTTTTCTTGGGTGATCAAGATTGATTCTTCTGGTTGCAAAGAAGAGCATAATTCTTGAATCAAGGCCCTGGCTTCAAGGTCGCCCGATGATTTGTAAGGTTTTTTAATATCCCTTCCTGCTTGAAAGAAAGCCAAAATGATCAGGCACCAAAGCACGCCGATGTAGGCCTTAGAACGGATGTTCGCAAGGAGGTGCAATCGTAAAATGCTGTTGATCCCGAGCGCAGATAAAATGCAGATGGAAGGAAGCAGATGCTGTGCGACTCGGGCACTTCCGCCATAGGGGTAGCGCCCCATGAAAGCAGCAATAAGGTTGAAGGCGAAGGGTGCTAGTAAAAGGATTAGGATTGAAAATTTGGAATTGCGAACGAGTTTAAAAATGCCCAAGAGAAAAAATAGGAGAGTCAGAGAACTCGCGCCATCTTTGCCCCCAATAGGGTAAGCACTTAGGTTTCCTGCATGAGTTTTTAAAAGCCAGTAGGGTAATTGGAAAAGGTTGGAAGGAGGGAAAGTGGAATCCCAGTAGGCCTGATGTTTTGCAAGTTCGTTGTGGAATTGGTTAGTTCCAATGATTGCGTAATGGGCAAGAAAAGAAGCTAGAACGGTGCAAATTAGAAGAAGGCATGGTGTGATGAGGGCATATTTTTTTTGTTGAAGGATGTGGAACACTAATGCGATGCAAACGCTCCCTGCGGAAAAAGCAGCAGGGAAGGAAGTGAACAGGAGAATGGGGGAAAGGGCAGCGAGAAGAAAAATGGGTCGAGAGGTTGCATTATTTTTTAGGGCGTTGGAGCCTAGCCATAGGAAAATCGATGCAGCTAAGAAATCGAAGGCGTAGGGTTTTACTTCGCAAGAGTGCCTGATGGGGTAATAGGAAACAGCCATAATAGCCAAGGTAAGTAAAGCTGTTTTAGGGGGAGTTATATTTTGGGCGGCTTTAAAAGAAATAAGGAATGCAAAAATCCCAGCGATGCAGGGGGTGATGCGGAGGGAGAATTCGCTGGTACCGAAAAGTAGGACAGCAGTTTTTTCGAGCCATAGAAACCCAAGAGGGGCGATTTGATAATGCCTAAGGGGTTTAGTAAGGCTGGCAAAATCAGAGTCAAAGAAATTTAATGCAACAAAAGCCTCATCGCCCCAGAGTGGGAAATTCAGTCCTAATCGCAGCAATCGTAAGCTAATTCCCATTAAAACAAAACCGATGCAAAACCCTAGTAGCAGCTTTTTTTGTCTGCCCCAGGGGTTTTGTTCGGTCCTTGCGGTTACTGCCATGCAGAAGATCTCCCGAAATGTCGATGAATCAACTGCTTATATCAAAGTTTGGGGCACCGAGGGAAGAGGAGTCAGCGAGGCAATTTGGGGCAATACCCTTCCTTAACCGGTCTGGCAGAAAAGATTTAGATTTGGCACAATCGTTGTTTAGTTAGGAAGAATCATGGGCACAAGGAAGTGCGATGCCGTTGAAGCCGGAAAGTAATTTGTTCGAAGAGTCAAGCAAGCCTAAAAAAGCTGGATGGGTAATAGGTTTTCGTTTACTTACAACTGTACTAATATTATTGCTATCTTTTAAGTGTGTTTATATTTTTCTAGGCGGGAACTTCTACGAGGTCGTGCCCGGGAAATTTTATCGTTGCTCCCAGCTTGGACCCACAAGGCTGGAATCTGTCATTAAGAAAAACAACATCAAAACCGTGGTTAACCTTCGAGGTTGTTGCGATACGGTTCCTTGGTATATGGATCAGGTTCAAGCGATTAATAATTGCAATATATCGCAAGAAGATCTGAGCTTTTCCGCAGGCAGGTTGCCTTCCACTAAAACCATCAACCAATTGGTGGATGTGATTGATCAAAGCGAAAAACCTATGTTGTTTCATTGCCATAAGGGCATTGATAGAACAGGGATGGCAGTGGTGATGTCAGTGTTATTGCAAACAAATATCGGGATCGATGAGGCGTTAAGGCAATTGAGTCCGTATTATGGGCACCTCAATATAGGACGGACTGCACATATTGATGAGTTCTTTGTTTTGTATAAAGAGTGGCTTGCAAAGAACGAGATTAGTCATTCGAATGATCGATTCAGGGAATGGGTAAAAAAGCACTATGTACCTGGGGATTGTGTTGCAGATCTACATTTAATTGAAGGTGATGGCGAGGTTTTGCATTTGGAAAAAGGCAGGAGTAAATTGTTGAGGGTTAGGGCACAAAACACATCGATTAGGGAATGGGTAATGAAGCCTGGAACCAATGCGGGAATTAAAGTTAAATGGTTATTGCTTACGGATGATCGCAAGGTAATTGCGAGTGGGTTTGCAGGTAATTTTCAAGCAGTGGTAAAGCCAGGCGAGGGTATAGATTTTTCGGTAGTGATTCCACCTTTGATGGAAGGTGGCAGTTGCTTACTAAGGTTGGATATGAGCGATCCGCAGCATGCAGCGTTTCATCAGGCAGGTTCAGAGATTCTTGAAGCAAAGGTGATTGTCCAATGAAAGTGCTGGTACGAGTAGTGGGAACTTTATTGCTGGTGGGGTTGATTCTGACAAGAGTCAATCTGGGCCAGATTATGGATTCGTTTGCAACACTACGCCCAACTTATTGGGTAGCTGCTTTTCTGCTTCTTTTTTTTACCCAAGTGTTGAGTTGCCAGCGTTGGAAAGTCCTCGCTACTGCAGTTGGTTTTGGTGGGACATTTTACGAATACCTCAAGTTCTTTTTCATTGGGATGTTTTTCAACCTTGCCTTGCCTACTTCGGTGGGTGGCGATGTAGTTCGTGCTTGGTATTTGGCTTACAAGATGAAAGATGATTTGGTTGAAAATCGAAGGAGCAAGGCTGTTTTGACAGTTTTTGCAGACCGGTTTAGCGGTGTTTTGGTATTGGTTGCAATTGCAGTTATAGCAACAATTTTCAGTCCCGTGGAATTGCCCGTGTGGGTTAAAGGTTCGGTGATGTCGGTGGGGTTGGGTGCTATTGGATCGTTGGCAATGCTGCCCTTGATTGCAAAATTTTCAGTTCGGTTTCCAAAAATACTTGTTGTGTTGAAAAGTGCAAAGCTTTGTTTTGGGAATGTGAAGGTTTTGGTGTTAACCACTGCGATGTCTGTATGGGTTCAACTTTCAAGTGTTTCAATCATGATGCTGATAGGTTTGGGGATGGATCTGCCCATACCGTTGCCCTTTTATTTTGTGATGGTGCCTTTGGTTACGCTGATGACCATGTTACCTATAAGTTTGGGTGGAATGGGATTGCGGGAAGGTGCGACAGTTTTAATGTTGACGCCTTTGGCAATCGCACCTGCATCCGCAGTTGCATTATCTGTACTATGTTTTTCTGTTTATGTAGCAGTAGGAATGATAGGAATCTTTTTTTACCTGGGTTCACGGGGAAGCGCTTCAAGCTCGGACATGAAAGATGTTCAGTTGGAAGGCGAAATATCCGGGTCAACCGAATTGGAGGAATCGCACGATGGCTCTGCTATCCGTAATAATACCGATCAAAGACGAGCAGGATAATATTCTTAATTTGCATGAAAAAATTGCTTCTGCATTGGAACCCTATTGTGCTAAATCCAATGGATCAGGCGTGAACGAATTTGAAGTTGTCTATGTGGACGATGGCAGCATTGATCGATCAGCCCTAATTCTCGCAGAACTAGCCCGACGCGATACCCGCGCCAAGGTGGTAGTGCTTAAAAGAAACTACGGCCAGACTCCTGCTTTGCAAGCGGGTATCGATTGGTCAAAGGGTGATTTCATCGCCACTATGGATGGTGATTTGCAAAATGATCCTTCAGATCTGCCGATGTTGTTGGAAAAAATAAGTGATGATTGCGATGCAGCGCTGGGCCAGCGCGCCAACAGACAGGATGGTTTTTGGCTTAGGAAGTTTCCTAGTTTTATTGCGAACTGGATTATTCGAAAAGTAACAGGTTGCTCGATAAAAGATATGGGCTGCACGATACGAGTGATGAAAAGGGATCTGGCGGTTGCATTGCCCTTGTATGGAGAGATGCACCGATTTATTCCGGTGCTTGCGCAAATGTGCGGGGGCAGGTTGACTCAGGTTCCGGTGAAGCATCATCCGCGGGTTGCGGGAAAAACCAAATACAATTTGACGAGAACTTTACGGGTGGTTTTGGATTTAATCACTGTGAAGTTTCTTTATTCTTATCTAACAAGGCCCATGCATTTTCTTGGAACGGGCGGTTTGTTTGCAATTGGTTTGGGCTTTGCGAGCGTTCTTGGAGCAATCGCAATGAAATTGTTTAGCGAGACGGATATGACAGGAAACCCATTGCTACTTTTAAGCGTGATGCTGGTTTTGGTGGGTATACAATTAATATCCATGGGCTTGTTGGGTGAAGTGATGACCCGCACTTATTTTGAAAGTCAGGGAAAAGCATCATATCTAATTCGGGATACGCATAACCTTGATAAAGCCATGATGAATAAGGCCGCATAGATGATTTATTGCTTGGGTGATAGCCTTTTTCATTGAAATGGATGTGAATACCTTTTACAATTCCATGAAGATTTGATGTTCGCTCCAACCTACTTAAAGGTTTTTCCCATGCAGAAAAAATTAGCATTTACATTGATTGAGTTGTTGGTGGTGATAGCAATCATTGCCATATTGATTGGTTTGCTGCTGCCTGCGGTTCAAAAGGTTCGGGAAGCTGCAGCACGGGCTAGTTGTGCGAACAATTTAAAACAACTCGGGCTTGCCACCCATAATTTTCATGATGTTCAAAATTATCTCCCGCCTAGTAGGATTGCGGATAACTATGCCACTTGGGCAGTTTTGCTTCTGCCTTTTGTGGAGCAGCAATCAGGCTTTAATTTATGGAACCTTCAAGCTAGCTACGGGGCTAATTCACTTGCTGCGCGTAGCGTTATTGTTAAATCGTATTTATGCCCTGCAAGAAGGGGAAGTAGTTCCAATGCATTAAGCATTGATGGCGACCAAAACTCAGGTGCAGTAAATGTGGTTGGTGCTCTAAGTGATTACGCAGGGAATGGCGGAGACAATAACACTTCTCCGGCTTGGTACGACACTTGGACTGCAAAGGGTGTGATAATTTGGTCGACTTCGAATACTGCCACGGGAATTCCGATAGCACAGGCCAAGGGACAGTTGAAAATTCTTGATATTACTGATGGAACTAGCAATACGATGATGTTTGGTGAAAAGCATGTACCGTTAAATCTATTTGGTATAGGTAGAATAACGACCGGGGGGCCTGCTGGTGGTGATGGATCTGTTTACAATGGCGATGATGAAGAATCTTTTGTTCGTTGTGCAGGCCCTGGGTATGGCATAGTATCCGACCCGAAATCTGCATTAGGCGCATTCCGGTTTGGCAGCGTGCATAGTGGCGTGTGCCAATTTGTATTTTGCGATGGCAGAGTTAAAGCCATCAATAATTCGGTCAATACCACCATGCTGCAGCGATATGCGTTGCGTGATGATGGTCAGATCATTGATGATTATTAAGTTACTTTGCGGGAGCAACTTTCAAATTTAAGTTGTTGTTATTATCTGGGTTGATTGTAATAAGCAAATCTGAAGTATCATAACTTCGATATATAGGGTTAAACTGAGGCTTGGGTTGTTTATCCAAAGGCAAATCGGAATTGCCTGGGGGTTCGATCAAAGTTACTTTGTGTTTACCCGCAACCGCTCCTTTTTTGCCCATAGTTTCAAGTTCAAATGATCCATCTTTTTGTATGCTTGCTGTTGCATTAAGCTTCTTGGGATTATCAACAGACTCGCATTCGATAGTACCCTGAGTTACCGGTTGACCATTTTGAAGTAGAATAGTTCCTTTTGCAGGATAGAGTGTGACACCGTCGCCACAACCTGTAAGTAAGAATATTGCTAAAAAGAAAACTATTGATTTCATGTGAAGCACCTTTTGTTAATTAAACTAAACCGAAATAAGAATTACTAAGAATCTTATAAAGTTTGCAATAAAAGCAAGTATGTATCGTCTTACTTGTGGAGTTAGTCTTCATTTAATTATACGGATTAAAGATTAACATGAGTTGAAAGCAGAATTAAGCCGCCTGTTTTCGGAGCGTTGAATGGTTGCTTTAGTGTTACGGTAAAGGGTGAATGTGGTTAATTAACTTTGAAAAATTTTTTATTATATTAATATATTTAAAATCTTAATTATGAAACCATTGGCACTAAGGCAAACGCCACGACCTATGAATTTAAGGTTGAACTGGATAAGCAAATGCCGATCGGGAGTTTTAAGAGTAAGTAGGTTTTAAAGTAGAAAAGCTTATTGATTGGTCAGGAGCACGACATTGCAATTGCGATAGAAGTCGGTGGCCTGGCCAATTTTTTTTGCTCGGAGTGGGTGTTTTAGTGCGATTGCATCCCATTTCTTTTCGGGCATGAATACATAAGCAGGTATTGGTTGCTCGAGGAAATGCTTAACTTCCTCTTCGGAAATTAGAGTGTTGATCTGCCGCTTGCAATAAAAAGTAATGCTGGGTTGAAACCAATCGTGGGTTGCGATCACAATTTCCCGGGTAAGGTGATCTTCAGGCAGGAATTGCGAAAGCATTTTTGGGGCTTTGATTTCATTGAGGTTTGAACCATTCCATGCGCCTAATGCCCCGGTAAAACTAATTGACCCAAGGCATAGAATTGCCAATGTTGCGATGCGATTTTTCTTTGCAGCAAGCACCAAGGCGAGCGTGCCACACATGATTGGAATAAATCCGATGAAAGCCATTTGTTCGAGCTTTGGAATTTTTCTTCCTTTGATCCACGATATATCTGCCTGAGTTGAAACTAGAATCATTCCTAGACCGGTAATGACTCCAATGAAAACCAAAATTAACATTCCTGTTTTAGGAAGCCAGTTGGGGTAGGCGTGGGTCTCATTTTTCCAAGCAAGCATTGCTCTTGAAGTAAGAATTGCAATGGCAGGGTAGAGGGGCAGAATATAATTGGGAAGCTTGGTGCTCGAGATTGAGAAAAAAACAAGCACCACAGCAATCCAAGTTGCAAGCAAGCGGATTGCACTGCGATCGTTGATAGTGTTGTTTGAAGGTTCGGTGTTGAAAAGTTCTTTTTTAGCGTTCAAGAAAGTCATACCTATGAATGCGGACCAAGGAGCAGAGCCTATTGCGATGACCAGCAAATAATAGAACCAAGGGCCTGAATGGTTTTCCATCGCAGTGCTGAACCTACCTAGGTTATGTGTGAAGAAAAAGCCTCTGTGCCATTGAAATTTTGTTTCTACACCCACCCAGATATACCATGGGCCTGCAACTAGGAAGAATAAAAAAAGCGCGCCTAACAGATGAATGGAAAGCAGGCGCTGGGGTTGCCTTTCCCAGAGTAAAAACAAAAGAATGATTAACAGTGGAAGTGCGAGAGCGATGGGCCCCTTGGCGAGCATGCCTATGCCTGTGATGATTCCGCCCCAAAGCAGCCAGGTAGAATTTTTGTTTTGATAACCCTTGAAAAAAACAAAGAAGGAC
>Ga0208363_1000019_pt1 | contig 47912 bp, 37 predicted proteins | sample LakMenEpi03May11_FD_150666 | JGI IMG/M metagenome (GOLD analysis project Ga0208363, IMG submission 150666) | Freshwater microbial communities from Lake Mendota, WI - 03MAY2011 deep hole epilimnion (SPAdes) | ecosystem: Environmental > Aquatic > Freshwater > Lake > Epilimnion/Euphotic zone ...
TACAGTCGCAAGTGCCCGATTTCCCAAAAGATCAATCTTCACCAGCCCGATTTTCTCGACCGCGTCTTTTTCATACTGGGTTATCACCACTCCTTTGCGCGACCATTGCAAAGGCGCATATTCCTCGATCGGATTTGGCGTGATCACTATTCCACCTGGATGAATCGACAAATGGTGCGGCCTTCCCACCAACAATCGGGCATGAAAAAACATCTGCTTCCACTGCAATGGCTCCAATGGGCAACCAGAATAATGAGATGGCGCCAGTTCCACTTTTCCCCCGGCTATATAAGGCTCTAATCGCTTTTCCATCGCAGGGCCCATGGCACTGATTTGATCTTCCGAAAGCCCATGTATCTTGGCAGATTCACGCAACGCCGATCTAGGTTGAAGAAATAAATGCGAACTTATCCTTGCTGCATATTGCCTGCCCCTTTGCTCGAGCACATGATCAATCAGTGCATCACGAATTTTCCAATCGAAGTCGAGATCAATGTCAGGCAAATCAACACGCCCCATATGCAAAAAACGCTCGAACACAAGATTGTGTCGCAGGGGATCAACATCGGTAATACCAAGCAAATAACAAACCAAAGAATTACCTGCAGAGCCACGAAGGGCAGGGGTATGACCGTCCGAGCGTGCCAACCTAGTGATCTCATTCACTGTAAGAAAGTAACCATCCAGACTGCGTGCATGAATTATCTTTAACTCTTCCTCCAACCGGATTTCTGCATCTTCATTTTTATGCAATCTGCGCAGGTGCATTCCTTCAACACACAACGCCCTTAAATGCACCACAGATTCCATACCACGCGAATCTAAAGGTTCTGGAAGAATAAGTTCATGAGGCAGAACATCGACTTCAAGAATTCCTGCAAGTATGCTGGCATTGGTAAGCGCTTCAGGAATATCAAAAAATAGCTCCTGAAATTCATTCAAGGGCAGCAAATGACTCTCTGGTCCAACATGATCATCCACCAATCGTTGCAAAAGAGTACACTCGCGAATTGCTCGAACCACACGATACAATTCCAACAATCCCGGTTGGGCAAAATAACAACCATGCAAAGCAACTAGAGATATCCCCAACCGATCAGCACACTCAAGCAATTTTCGCTGACGAGAAGAAACTGAACGCCTGCGCCCCGAACGATTAATCCCAGCCCACACTCTTGATGCATAAACAGGATGCAACAATTCCAAAAGCTCTGGAGTATCAACCAATAGATGCAAACCTTGATTGAATTGCAGCAACAGTTCGCCCAGATTGGCATCATCATTCAAGTTTAACCTGCTGAGAATACAGCACAGACTTCGATAACCCGCACGATTTTGAATTAGCGCAACAACCGATTGAGTCGGCGTTCGCAATACTGAACCCAGAATGGGCTTGATACCATAACTCAACGACAAATCATGAAATGCAACTGCGCCAAGAAGATTGTTCGTATCGGTTAAAGCGAGGGATGTATATCCAAGGCGGGCCGCAACCGAGATCAAATGCTCCGGGCTGGAAACACCTTGAAGCAGAGAATACCAAGAATGATTAAGCAAAGAAGCAGCCATGGCACGACCTCCATAGCGTTAGTATACATTTGTACCTTATACTTGGTAGCTTAGCTTTTCTTATTACTTCTACAAAAATGAAGCTTTCAACCCGATATTCCTCAAAACTTCCCACCCCACATCACTAGCCACATCATATAACACCTAAGGGCTTCATTCGTACTCGCATAGCAGGAAATCCGTCCATGAACACCATTCTCATCCGATCTGGCAGAGTTATCGATCCATCCCAAAACATTGATCAAATTGCAGATCTATGGATCCAAGGCGAGAAAATCCTAGGCATTGGCCCCAACCTAGCAGCTAATCCCGACCAGATTATTGATGCCAAAGGCATGATTGTTACCCCGGGCCTAATCGATATGCATGTACACCTCCGCGAACCCGGCCGCGAAGAAGACGAAACTATCGCAACCGGCGCTCATTCCGCAATCGTGGGGGGCGTCACCTCGGTCGCATGCATGCCAAATACCGAACCTGCAATCGATACACAAGCTTCAGCAGAATTTGTCATCCTTCAAGCAAAACGAGCAGGATACGCCAATGTATTCCCAATTGGCGCCATTACTAAAGGGCGCGAAGGCAAAGAGCTCGCAGAAATCGGCGGGCTAGTAAATGGCGGAGCCGTTGCATTCACCGATGATGGTACTCCTGTTGTCAGCGCAGAAATCATGCGCAGGGCGATGGAATACTGCAAGGGTTTCGATAAAACCGTACTCAGCCATTCGGAAGATTTGGACCTTACCAAGGGCGGCGTGATGAACGAAGGAATCGAAAGCATGCGCCTAGGATTACGCGGTATGCCTGCCGCCGCTGAAGAAGTCATGATCTACCGCGAAATCGCACTTGCAGAACTTACCGGAGCAAAAGTTCATATTCTTCATGTTTCCACTAAAGGCGGAGTCGAACTAATCAGACAAGGAAAGGGCAGGGGAGTAAAAGCTAGCGGCGAAGCTTGCCCGCATCATTTTACACTTACAGACAAATGCCTTCGAACATTCGACAGCAACTACAAGATGTCTCCGCCCTTGCGTACCCAGATTGATATAGATGCAATTTTGGTGGGACTCAAAGACAATACTCTGGAAGTTCTTGCAACCGATCATGCGCCACATGCCCCCGAAAAGAAAATGCGCGAACTAGATCAGGCGCCAAATGGTATCATCGGCCTTGAAACCTTTCTTCCAATTTGCATTCAAGCCCTAATTGTTCCAGGGATATTAACTTGGAGCCACATGATCGAAAAAATGACCATCAATCCTGCAAAAGTATTGGGAATTGACCGAGGCACCTTAAAACCAAACGCTTGGGCCGATGTCACAATAATCGATCCAGATGTTGAATGGACTATCGATCCAAATAAGTTTAAATCCAAAAGCAGGAACTGCCCCTATGCAGGTTGGAAAGTAAAAGGTCGAGCGGAAAAAGTATTCGTAGCTGGGGTACTTAAACAAGATAAAAGCCCACTATAACTTTAAGCTTTTATTCCTTGATTCCAATTAATCCATGACAGCGATCAAAAAATGATTGAAGCTGAAAACCTAACAAAAGAATTTTTCATTTCAGGAAGTGATACCCCTTTCAAAGCGGTTGATTCACTTACCTTCAAAATCGAAAAAGGCGAAGTCGTAGGTTTACTTGGACCAAATGGCGCGGGCAAAACAACCACCATGCGCATTTTGTGTACACTTCTCTCACCAACCTCAGGCACCGCTAAAATCGCTGGGTTTGATGTATCTAAAAAACCCGATGATGTTCGAAAAAATCTCGGTTTCGTTTCCGCAGGTACTGGAATTTATGACCGCTTAAGCCCTGAAGAACTTCTGCAATACCATGGCAGATTACATGGTGTAGATGATAAAACGATTAAAGAACGAACCGCAAACTTATTCGCCATTTTAGGGCTAGAAATGTACCGCCACAGGCTTGGGGCCAAATTAAGCACAGGAACCAGACAAAAAGTTTCTCTCGCTAGGGCACTCATCCACGATCCCCCGGTTTTAATTTTCGATGAACCCACTGCAGGCCTTGATCTAATCAGTACCCTTGGGCTTCTCGACACCATCAAAGAACTTAAATTACTTGGAAAAACTGTTTTATATTCAAGCCATCATTGCTCTGAAGTTGAGAAAATCTGCGATAAATCACTAATCCTGAAAGATGGTAAAATCATTTGGTTTGGCGACTGGAGAAACCAAGAACCTAATGCACAAGGATTGGCAGAGTTCTTTCAAAAACTTTCAGGGTATACTACTCACTCTGAAACCAATTCAATTTAAAAATACTTCGCTTCTTAATGATTCAAGGCATTCGAAACACCAACACGATAATATTCAGGCGACTGTGCCAGTTGAAACGCAAGATCAACCTCAGAAAGACTCAGCCATTTCCCAACCAAACTTTTCCATGGCAGATATCTTGTTTCATTCAAAAAGCACAAAGCCTGCGCAAGGTCTTCATGTGCATAATTATGAACCCCTTCGATCGAAAGCAATTTGCGAACCACAATTTCCATTTGTAAACCAACTGGTGCAGATGGAAAAACCGAACCAACAAGAATTATTTTCCCACCAATCCCAACACATTCAAATGCATTTTCAAAAGCAACAGGTGAGCCTGTTAATTCAAATATGATGTCAACACCTAAACCAACAGTTAGATTTGAAACAACATCAGACAAGCCTGCTGGCAAAGTGCTTTGATCAGCACCAAATTCACATGCTTTTATTAATCGTTTTTCATTGGTATCACAAACAATCACCAACTTTGCTCCATAGAATTTTGCCATCGCACAAGCGGTTACACCCAACATACCTGCACCCATGATTAGCACAACTTTTCCGGTGAGATTTCCAGCAACTCTAAATGCAGCAACATTAGTCGCAGTTGTACAATTTGCTGGGCAGGCTACCGCCAAACTTAAACCTTCTGGAATTTTAAAAACTTTGGTTCCATGAACCAGAAGGATATATTCAGCTAAGCCACCGACCCATGGCTCTTCTGGATTATGCTTTTTATGGCCATATTTAAAACTGGAAACACACTTCTGAGGCTGACCACGATTACAATAAATGCAGTTGTCACAATTTGCTACAACACTCCAGGTAATAAAATCACCTATTTCAAGATGATCACCGGAATAATCCGTCCTCTTATTCCCTGACCCAAAAGAAACAATTCTTCCTGCTATTTCGTGCCCTAATACTGTAGGAACTTGCACACTCCGTCTACCAAGAAAAGAATGCACATCACTACCACAAATGGTACATCCTTCAACCTTAACCAGAATTTGATCCCCTAAAGGATCTTTCAGTTTAAAATTACTCATTTCAAACGTAGATCGTTTTTCGCCAAATAAAACAACCAAACCTGAATCTTGCATCATAATCCCCAAACCAATTACAATTAATTAAATAGCAGTATTACCAACTTTTTTTACAAAATAAATCCAAGCAAAAACAACTAAAACACAACTTATAACGGATATCGAAGCAACCATAATAACAAACAAATTTAATACTGAAATTTGTTTCGAAACAAATGAATTGGATATGATCACAGCAACATATCCCAAATACCCGATGGCATCGGCAAGGTACATAAGATAACCGCAATTACCTTTTTCACGGGTCATCGCTAGTAATCGTTCAAAAATAGTTGTGTGAACAACAACGTAAGGTAAATACAGACCGAGTCCAACAAATACCATAAACCAAAACCCATTTAAAAAATTAACCTGTAACCCGATAACAGCAATTAAAGATAAAATAAAACCAAGCAAACATATAAACAATCCTAAATAAAAAGCCTTCTTGTTATCCTTAACCAGAATCATCACACTGCTAGAAACTACGATTCCCAAAGTAACACATAACTCAGAAATAGTAAAATTCGCAGGTTTACTGTCAAAACCTAGGCCTTTCCAAATCTCTAGAGCATAGTCAGCTCTAATACTTCGAAGAATTGTAACTAAAAGATAAACGAATATGATCAACGAAAGCCCTAGATAATATTTCGAAAAAAAACGCTTCCTGTCCTCAACAAACATAGGGGATCGTTCCGAACGAGCAACAATATCTACTGACATGGGTTGAGGTATCCTTGAAAGCATCCAAGTAAAAACCAACAGAGGAATAATAAAAAATACTCCCGAAACAAATGGCATAAAATTTTCTGACACTCCTTTTTGAAGCAAAAATGAACCTACTGATTTGCAAAAACCATCCGCTAGAATAAAACTTGCGCACAAAAATCCTAGTAATGCTTCCGTAAACCTTCGCCCTTCCAAAAAACCCATAACTAACCCAAACACCATGCCCAATGACAAACCATTAAAAAACAACATCATGCAATTCAAAGGCACAGGTAAAAGAGCAAAACCCAATAAAGAAATATGCGAAAACCCAATCAAAACAAGAATACCAATAGCTCTTCCTTGGTAGGGCATTTCAGATATAAATTTGATACCAATAAATTTGGAAAGTGTATAACCAAGAACCTGACTAGCAACTAATATCGTTTTAAAATCAAAACCAAAAAACTCTATTTCAGAATAACCAGCAGAAGTAAAAGGTTTCCGAAACCCATACATACAAAAATATGTTCCAAATGCAGCAACTATTGCCCAAACTGCAGAATATAGATCCGCATTTTTTTTCATGATCACATTTAAAAAGCTCATTTGCTAAATGTAATCAATAATCGGCAACCACATATCAGTTTTTTCAAAAGTTAACATAAATTTCACATTAATTATCAAAATCAAAACAATCTTGTTTTTCTGCTTGCCATTCATTTAAGAAAATAGAAAACTAATTTAGGTTTAGTACTTTATGCGGGTAACAATTGATGTCATTAAAACAAAAAATAGGAATTGTTGGTGCTGGAATTGTTGGCTTATCCCATGCCTGGAGTGCTGCTAAAAGAGGTCACTCAGTAACCGTTTATGAAAGAACTCCGAAAGCTTATGGTGCATCCATTCGAAATTTCGGCATGGTATGGCCCATCGGCTTACCGCACGGAAAACTATATCAAATAGCATTGGAATCCCGAGATTATTGGCTCGAATTGCAAAAGAAAGCAGGCATTTGGATTAACCCTTGTGGTTCAATGCATTTGGCACATGAAGATGATGAATGGGAAGTATTGCAAGAATTCGCAAATATTGCACCCAACCTTGGCTACAATTGCAACCTGATAAACATTAATCAAACCATAAAAAAATGCCCGTCTATTAATACCACAAAACTGAAAGGGGCACTCTGGAGCCCAACAGAATTGTGCCTAGATTCTCCTAATGCAATCAGCACAATACCCCATTGGCTTAATGAAACCTACGGAGTTAATTTCATTTTTGATTCTTTGATAACGAAAATTCAACACCCAAATATTACTGACTCAAATGGAGAATCAAATTCCTATGATCAAATATTTATTTGCTCAGGCCATGACTTTCAAACCTTATATCCTTCTGTTTTTAAATCTTCAGGTGTCAAACAATGCAAATTACAAATGCTAAAAATTGGCTCACAACCAAATGGTTGGTCAATGGGACCGCATTTAGCAGGCGGCCTAACCATTCGTCATTATAAAAATTTCCAATCATGCAAATCACAATCAAAAGTGAAAGAACGCTACGCTCAAAGGTCTCCAGATTTTGACAAATTTGGAATTCATGTAATGGCATCACAAAACCAATCAGGAGATATCATCACAGGAGACTCCCACGATTATGACCAACCAAACGACCCTTTCGCAAACGAAGAAATTGATAATCTAATCATTCAAGAAATTGAAAAGATGATCCAATTACCAAGTAAGAAAATTAAACATCGATGGTTGGGTTTATATGCCAAACATAATGACTTGATTCAATTCATTAACAACCCTGAAAGTGGCGTTACAATTGTAAATTCAACAAGTGGGCTTGGAATGACACTTTCTTTTGGCTTAGCTGAAGCATTTTGGCGTGGAGAAGTATTAACTAAAAATCAACCAGGATAAATAATGAATAACAAAGTCACCGCAATCATTTTTGATTGGGCCGGAACTATCATCGATCAAGGAAGTTGTGGCCCCATACACGCATTTATCGATATATTTGCAGCCAAAAGCATTAAAATCACAGGAGAACAAGTTCGAGGCCCAATGGGTATGAACAAAATCGCCCATATCAAAAAACTTACTGAATTACCTGAAATTCAACATCAATGGGTTAAAAAACATGGGCAACCTCCTTTAGATAAAGATATTCAGGAATTATTCGGCTTGTTTGAAACAGCTTTAGAAAGAAACCTTTTACAGTATTCAAAATTAATCCCAGATGCTGCGAAAACAATTGAAGATTGCAGAAAAAGAAATATTAAAATCGGAAGTACGACAGGTTATTCTAAATCTCAAATGAGTATAATTATTCCAGAAGCAAAAAAACAAGGCTTATTTCTTGATTCTGTGGTTTGCTCTTCAGACGTTACGGAAGGAAGGCCATCACCTTGGATGATATTTGAAGCAGCAAAACAACTTAAGGTTTACCCCCCCTCCACCTGGGTAAAAGTTGACGACACTTTGGTTGGAATTGAAGAGGGAAAAAATGCAGGAACCTGGACTATTGGAGTTACCAAAACAGGAAATCTTGTCGGCCTTGGAGATTCCGAATTAATAACCACAACTCCTGATGAATTAAAAAAAAGAATTTCAAATGCTGAAAAACTTTTTAAACTTATTGGCACTGATTTTATTATTTCAAGCGTCGCTGATATAATACCTGTACTTAATGAAATCGAAGAAAGAATGAAATACGGAGAACTCCCTAAACGGTTATTACCAATTAATTGAAGTCTACTCCTCATATTTTTATTTGCCATTTCGTTTACAACACTATAGGATTCACTAATGTAGGTGCCTGCTCGCTTGCTGCGATCAGGAGAATAGGGAAAACGGTTTAAATCCGTTGCGGGGCCGCCGCTGTAATCGGTCTTGATTATCACAAAAGCCACTGTGAAAACGGGAAGGCTGATAATCCTAAGGAACATTAGTTTCTTATTACCGAAAGCCAGAAGACCTGCCTACAAATTCAGAGCCATTTGCTGCGGACGCAGGCAAAAAGCACAAAAGAAATTACTACAACATTGGTAGTAGTTTTTTTTATTATGTTGCGTCCTTTAAACTTTTGCAAAAGGCTAGGATGCACCATGGTAAATAAAAAATTGAATCTTACAAATAAAGCTTTTACTCTTATCGAGCTTCTTGTTGTTATTGCTATCATTGCGATTTTGATTGGCCTTTTACTGCCAGCAGTTCAAAAAGTCAGAGAGGCTGCCACCCGAATTCAATGTTCCAATAATCTTAAACAACTAACTCTTGCGGTAATGAATTATGAAAACACATTCCAAGTTTTACCTCTAAGTTATTCAACTCCAAGTCCTTCCAACTGGCCTTATTCCACCACCTACTGGTTTGGTTTGGTTGATACTGCTAATAACGCTGATACAGCTAATGGAATTTTAACTTCTTATTACGAAAACAATTCTAAAGTAACTCAATGCCCGGGCTTAGATAAAGAAAGTGTTAAATCTCCTTACAAAACCAGTAATGGCGCATATGCAACTGGTGGTTATGGGTATAACCGCCTCTTAGGAACTACTTACTGGAATGCAGGAAACTGGTCCAATCCGGTATTCATGCGTAAAAGGATTACCGATTTTCCATCCACATCGACTACTTTTATGTTTTCAGATACAGCTTTGATTTCGACCTTCTCCAACCCAATAGAAGCGCAGGAATCTTATAGTATTGCTGCACCTTTTGCCACTTATAATGGCTCAACACCTCTTCCTACAACCCATTTTAGGCATTCGGGTAATACTGCAACTGTATCTTTTCTAGACGGACACATTGAAACACGAACTGAGGTTCCTTTTGCAACTCCCGCAACTTGGAGCGCTGCATCTGTTGCTTTGGCAAAGAAATTAAAAATTGGTTATCTCTCTGATACAAACACCCCATACGCTGGCCAATAATTAACCTGTGCTTCCATTCGTAAGTTTTTTCTATATTTTCAACTATGTGTTGTTATTTTTTATCTGAGAGAAAGTAAACTTAGATCATGCCTATGCGAAGCATGTTAAAATCCAAAATCCATCGAGCCAAAGTAACACAAGCTGATTTGGAATATGAAGGCAGCATTACCTTGGATGCCACCCTCCTTAAACTCGCAGACATTCTCCCAAATGAAGAAGTCCATATATGGAATGTAACCCGGGGTACCAGATTTCGAACTTACGCAATGCTTGGTGAAGAAAACTCAGGCGTTGTATGCGTAAATGGGGCAGCAGCGCACCTTGCTTCAGCAGGTGATCTTATAATTATCGCAAGTTACTTCTTGATATCCGATGGGGAATTGATTCCAACACCTAAAATTGTTTTCGTTGATTCAGCCAATAAGCCAAAGAAAATAGGGCAAAGCGAAACGCCAGGCCCTAATTCCCCTAGTATCTAATTCCGAACTATCTTGATCATTACTTATTTTGCATTCATTGCAGTATATCGATGCGTTGGAACAGGCCTTCCCGGTTTAAAACTTTGAGTTTTACCTAAAACTGTTTTTGCATTTATAGAGCTACAAACTTTGCTAACTATTTCACCAACTAACTTTTCAAGAATCACAGGATCTAGTGCAACACGTGCATTAATGATCAAATCAAATTGATTGATTTTAGTATTAGAAGAAAGCGATAATTCAGGCATAGTTCCATTGGATACCAGGTTGGCAACCCCAAATGCGCCATCCGCCAAGCCAATAGCTTTTAAATGGGCAACTTCTGCATTATGACTAACTAATTCTTTTCTTAATTTTTCAATAACATCCAGAAGAATTGCATCAACATCTAGAGGCTTATCAGATTGAAGTTGCAGCGTACTGTTTAACCAGCCAAGTTCTGCTTCACCTTCGGCATAAATATCGTAATCAATTTCTAATATCTTACGGCCAAAGCCTCCTTTTTGATCAAGCAGAACTGCAAGTTCTTCAATGCCTGTACCAATCTTTGCAGATATTTTTAAAACAGGTACACCCGGAAACTTCTGAGCAACAAGTTCAAGCAATTCATTTAATTGGGTAGGGTTTAATTCATCAATCCGATTAATAACAATCGCATCAGCTTCTTCAAGTTGTTTGATAAATATATACGCAGCCTTGGGTGAAAATCCACTTCCCGCTTCATCTTTTAAAATTTTAATTCCATGACTAGGCTTAAAAATAACAGGGTAAGGGGATACATCAAAACGATTGCCATACAAATCTTTTAACGGCTGAACTACCGTGGCAACAAGATCGGTGCAGGAACCAACGGGTTCAGCAATAATCACATCAGGACGATTATTTTCTTCAAGAGAACTAACACGATCCACCAGTTCATCAAATTTGCAACAAAAACAAGCTCCCGCAACTTCTTCTACAGTTAACCCTTGCGATCTCAAGCTATTGGTGTCAACCAAATTTACAGCCTGATCATTAGTGACTAATGCAACATTCAAGCCTTTAGATTTATAGTGGGCAGCAAGTTTAGACATCGTGGTGGTTTTTCCAGCCCCAAGAAATCCACCTAACATTACAAATTGAATTCGCTTCATAATAACCCTCAAAAAAAATTACGATTTAAATGAGCCATGCAATTTATACAAACCGCCGCCAATAACTGCTCCAACAGATGGAGCAAGAATATAAATGGTAAAAAAACCGCCTCTTGGTCCAGGAATCGCAATACTTCCCCATCCAAAAAAATAAGAAACCAACCGCGGACCAAAATCACGTGCCGGGTTAAAACAAGCTTGTGTTAAAGGCGCAATTACTGAGATCAAAACCGCCACAGTTAAACCGATAAAAAGAGGTGCCAGATTTGATTCTGGCGCTTTCCTATTTGAAGAATCAGTTAAAGCAAATATGACACACGCAAGAATCATCGTTCCAAGAACTTCTGCAAAAAACGCATTAAAATGAGAAACTTTAGCATCAAATGAAATCCGTTTTGAAGGGTCATATAACCCTTCAGTATTTGACAAAGGCCCAGGGTTTGGGAAATATTCCCCATAGCACATTGCAGTAAGTTCACTACCAGCTTCACCACGAACAATGCCCCGTTCAATTTCCCTTTGTAAAATGTAAGGTTGATAAATGACAAACAGTAAAAAAGCAGCAACCATTCCACCTAAAACTTGACTGGCTATATATGGAAATACTTTACGAAGAGGAAACATTCCCCAAAATGCAAATGCTAATGTCATTGCAGGGTTTAAATGAGCACCACTAATGTGATTAGTACAATAAATCGCAAGTGTAACCCCAATGCCCCACACAATCGCAACTTGCCAAAGGCCAGATTGAGAACCAGTTAGCACTGCGCTATGAACAACCCCACACCCTATAAACACAAGTAAAAAAGTGCCCAAGGTTTCAGCAAAACAACAAGCAAACAATCCAGGTTCAAATTTTTTGTCCAATTTAGGCACCCTTAGGAACAACATTTTTTAAGAGTCTTTGATAATTCAAGCCTGCAACAACCGAGGTCCAAATGGCTTGTAGGACCTGCAACACCAAATTCCGATTGCAATTCGTAATAAATAAACCGTCCCATGCGATTAGATTTTACCAAACCAGCTTTCCTTAAAATCGAAAGATGGTGAGAAACCTTAACCATATGCTTCCCCAAGCAAGAAGCCAATTCTCCAACATTTCGCGATTTTTCACTTAAACATTCAATAATCCGCAACCTCTGCGGATCCGAAAGTATCGCAAGCATACGAGAACAATGAACAGGTTTTATATCAAGCAACCCAAATCTCCAAAAAATTAATACTTAACACTTTCATAAGATTATCATGAGGTCATAAAATATCAATAATAAATCCGTTTCTTAAATTTATTAATTTTAACTATGTCCAGATGCTTCTTATGAAAGCAAAATTACTGTACATTATTGTTATTGGGTTCTATGCTTCACTAGGACTATTTTTCAACATGCGCTTGACCAAAGGTTTCACACTAATCGAACTTCTTGTCGTCATTGCAATCATTGCAATATTGATTGGGCTACTTCTACCTGCTGTACAAAAAGTAAGAGAAACTGCTGCCAGAATTTCAGGGAGTAATAATTTAAAACAAATTGGAATGGCTACACTTAATTTCGAATCCACAAACAGCCATTTACCAAATAGCGGCGGCTATGATTACAGCCTACCTAACAATACTGCACCTTACACTACACCGAATGCTTATACAACCATTCCCGGTTACGGACAATTTCGCCCTCGTTGGGGCGATCCATCTAAACAAACAAAAAAGCAATTAGGATCAACTTTTTATTCATTATTACCTTATGTAGAACAGGAATCTCTTTTCAAAGATCCCCTCTCTTGTTTCAAAACAGCGGTAAAAACTTTTTACATGCCCATGAGAAGATCACCCCTTCCACAAGTTGCCCCCACAAATGATTCAATTTATCCAGGGTATTCCTATAACGATGGAGGGCAGGGGGCGAACGCTCGAACTGACTATGCAGCCAATGATCAAGTTTTTTTCACCACCTACGCAGGTTGGGGCAAAGTATCATCTTTAACTAGCATCCTTGATGGGACCTCCAATACTATTTTCTTTGGCGAAAAAGCTTTGGCTCAATCAGCTTATAATTCTGGATCTTGGTATTGGGATGAACCTTTCATCATGGGAGGTACTGGTGGAACCGGCAGATGTGGTTCCGAACTTTATTCTGACTCACAATTAAATACTTTCCCTGATAGAGTTTCAGGAACAGGGTGGTCTGTTGCAAATACCGGAGAATCATGCGGTGGCGGAAATTGGGGAAATACAAGCTCTTCAGGAGGGCCACAATTCACATTCGGCGATGGCAGTGTTCGCACTATTAACTACAACACCCCCTCATCCAAAATCCAATTATTGATTCGCCCAACAGACGGGCAATCTGTAACATTAGATTAACAAGATAACAAAATGTTGAATTATAAAATACTAATTACTATACAAATTATATTTTTCATAACAGGTTGCAACCAAGATAAACCAAAGCTAGTCAAGGTTAATGGAAAAATCACATTCAAAGGGCAACCTCTTACTGCCGGAAGCATTACTTTTCATCCTGCGTCAACAAATACATTTACCAAAGACAACCCAAGCAGCATCTTGCAAGAAGATGGATCATTTAACATGAAAACTTTTCCCTATGGCGAAGGTGTTTCACCAGGTGAATACAAAATAACCTTGGCACCTCAACTAGCTTCAAGAATTTCATTACCAAACTTAGCATACCCAGAGAAAACTAATGCTAAGATCACAGTTTCAGAAACAGGGCTTGAAAATTTTATCCTTGATATTGGAACACTAAAAACCAAATAAATCCGCGTGTAATCCCAAAGGTTCTGGTTTTCAATGCTAGATACAACGTTAAGAAAATTAGTAAACCCAGCGCTAAATCCGATTGCAACCATATTGGTAAAAACTGGTATTAGTGCTAATGGCATAACAATAATTGGATTTTTAATCGGTGTTGTTGGCTGGATAGCTTTAGCAATGAATCTTTATTATTTAGCATTAGGAATGATTGTTATAAATCGAATTTTTGATGGCCTTGATGGATTGATAGCACAAAAAACCAACAAAACAGAAATAGGTGGATACCTAGATATTGTTCTCGATTTCATATTTTATTCAGGAGTTCCCTTCTTTTTTGTTGTAGGAAAACCAGAAGTCGGATTACCTGCATCATTTTTGATTTTTAGTTTTATTGGAACAGGAAGTTCATTTCTTGCATATTCTGCAATAGCAGCAAAGCACAATATCAAAAATGAAAAATACAAAAACAAAGCGATCTATTATTTAGGTGGATTGGCCGAAGGAACAGAAACAATTACCTTTTTCTTGTTTATCTGCTTAAAACCAGATAAATTCACAGAAGCAGCATGGATATTCGGCGGATTATGTTGGATCACAACATTCACTAGAATCTATACCGCCTATATACATTTCAAAAACCTAAAAACCATCTAATCGTCAAATAGAGCAAAACATTAAATGCCAAATATTCTAATGAATAACAGAAGAACCTTTTTAGGCTCACTAGCATACCTAAGTAGTAATTTCCTTACGGGATGTAATGAAAAAATTAAAAGAGCGGGACCTTACACAGGTAAAGAAATCAATATTTTTGTTTATGCAGGTGGACATGAACAAACCATGCGGGAAATTTTTGTCCCTAAATTTGAAAAAACTACAGGGGCGAAAGTAAACCTTCATCCCGGATGGTGGGAAGGATTAGCTAAATTGAAAACCGCACCGGCTAATAACCCGCCTTTTGACCTTATGATTTGTGATGCTACTCAAGGTTACCCTGCCATTAGAGAGGGGCTTTTTGCAAAACTTAATCTTAATAATATTCCAAATCACAAAAACATTTACGAACCAACAATTAACAACTGGGTATTCAAAGAAGGGCACGGTTTAACTTATCCTGATTCTGTAATGACACTTGCCTACAACAAAAATCTAGTCTCGGAAGAACCTTCGAAATGGGAAGAACTAATTAAACCAAATCTAAAAAACAAAATTGGTTTATACAGTTCATTTTATCTTTCATTATTTACGTTCGCATGCATGAAAGCAGGATCTGAAAATCGACATGGTACCGCACACGAAATGATAAACAACAATTTAGAGGAGGTACTTCGCTTTGCTCGGAATTACAGAGATAATGTTAAATTATGGTGGCCTACATCAAACGACATGATACTCGCTTTAGCAAATAAAGATATCACCGCAGGTAACATGCATAGCCCAGAATACATAAAAGCAATACGAGAAAAAAACTCATTAGGGGCAAATGTTCCCGTTAAGGACAGAGCATTTGTTCAAGTTTTTTGGACTATTCCTGCTGAATCTAAAAATAAAGAATTAGCTGAAATAGCAATAAACGAACTTTTTTCTGATGAAATCCAACTCGAATTCTGTCGCAGAGGATCCGCAACTTCCATTCTCGCTGTAGCAGAAACCATGGCAAAGGAAGATTCGTTCTGGAAAAGTATATATCCACATACAATAGATCAATTTAACTCACTCCAATATTATCCTTACGATACATATTCAAAAAATTGGAAGGAGATATCTGAAACCTGGGATCGCACAATTTTGCGAAAAGGTTAATTAAAGCATGATAAACAAAGTTAAACTTGAGAATCTCAGTTATTACTACAAGGATAAAAAAGCTGTAGATGATATATCTTTATCTTTGCATTCTGGAAAATTTCTTACTATTTTAGGCCCATCAGGTTGTGGAAAAACAACAGTTTTAAAACTCATAGGTGGTTATCTATCCCCAGCAAAAGGATCAATTTTTATTGACGGTATTGATATCACCTCAACAGGCGCTTGTTCAAGAAAAATCGGGATGGTATTTCAAAATTACGCATTATTTCCACATCTTACCGCACGAAAGAATATAGCATTTCCGCTTGAAATAAGACGTTTACCCAAAAACGAATGTATAAAAAAAGTTGATGCGATTAGTGAATTAATTGGATTAAACCAAAAAGAATTAGAACGAAATCCTTCAGAACTTTCAGGAGGGCAACAACAAAGAGTAGCTCTCGCCCGAGCATTAGTTTTTGAACCTCATTTACTTCTTTTAGATGAACCATTAGCGAATCTGGATAAAGAATTAAGAACGAAACTCCGTAGTGAATTACGAAGATTACAAAAAGACATTAAAATCACAACAATCATGGTTACCCATGACCACGAAGACGCGTTATCAAATTCAGATTTTATTGGTGTTATGAACCAAGGAAAACTAATGCAAATTAATGATCCAAAAATCATTTATGATAATCCTCACTCAGTTTTTGTCGCAAATTTTCTTGGTGAAACAAATATAATTCCGGCAAATTTATTGAACATATCAAGAAGTGCAATGGCACATATCAGACCAGAAAAAATAAAAATAGAAAACTACGCTTCGGAATGTAATTGGCAAAAAAAAGGGACTATAACGGCTATTACATTTAAGGGCGCTGATTTTCTGATCGAATTAATAACAAACGAAGGTGCGCATTTTAAAATTTTATCGAGAAATCCTCCTTTATTTTCAGTGGGTTCAACTATAACTATGGGAATTGATATAGAATCCGTCTGGTTAATCCCTGACACCCTAAAAGACTTGTAATGAACAAAAAGTTTATATCATACATTTTTATAATTCCCGCTTTAAGTTTAATAATACTAACAATTATTACACCATTATTTCTAATGATTCGAGTCAGTTTTTTAAAACCACCAGAAGGAACAGGATTTTATATTCCAGATACATTCTCGTTTCAAAATTACCAGTCTGTTTTTGATACATATGGAATGAGTATCATAATTAATACGATTATTTTCGCATTCGAAGTTTCATTTTTTTCTTTATTACTTGGTTTTGCTTTTGCCATAATAATGCAAAAATTAACATATCTTTGGCAAATAATTTTTATCATCAGTTTGCTTCTACCAAAATTTATTAGCCCTTTAATTGTTATTTTTGGTCTACAACGATTACTAGGAGGTCATGGAATAGTAAATCAAACATTAATTACCATGCATTTAATCAATGAGCCTCTAGATCTAATTAGAAATCATTTTGGTGCGTTGATTGCAGAAATATATTTAACTATTCCTTTTATAACATTATTTTTATTTTTTCGATTAAACTCTATTGATAAAGAAAACCTTAATGCAGCTACAGGATTAGGCGCTAGTAATTATCAAGTTTTCAGAAAAATCACATTACCAATGTGCTATCCTGCGATTTTTATCATTTGGCAACTTTCCATAGCATGGAATTTAGGTTCTTTTTTAGGACCTTTATTTTTAGGCAACCCATCAAATAATACTATGTCTTGCGAAGTTTATCACCAAGCATTTGAAATCGGAAATTGGCCCTTGGCAGCAACATGGTCAGTATTAATGGCTGCAATAATAATGACGTTTCTTTACCTTCCCAAATTAACAATTTCATTTATGTTTAAAGAAAACTCAAAATGAAAATAATCTTAACCATATTTGTGCTTATAAGTATTTTATCTTTATTTACTTTACCAGTCGCAATAAGTTCAATTATTGCGTTTTCACCTGATTCATTTTTAACCATTCCAACCAACAACTGGACATTAAAATGGTTCTATGAATTTTTCAATCAGACGCGTTGGACCGAAGCACTGTTACGAAGCTTAGCAATGGCAACACTTTCAACATTTATAGGTTTAGCAACAGCAACACCGCTAGCTTACGCAATCACAAGAATTAACATTCCTTTGAAAAAAATAATCCATGGAACCGTTTTGCTGCCTTTAATAATACCACCGATAATCATAGGAATGGGCGCACTACCGTTGTTTTACGGAATGCGCCTTAACGGCACAATAATCGAGATAGTCCTAATGCACAGTTGCTTGCTTTTACCAATAATTTATTTAATTCTTAAAAACAAAATCGAGGATATAAACCCAGAAATCGAAAATGTAGCAATGGGGCTTGGTGCTGGAATATTTGAAACCTTGTGGTTCATCACTATGCCATTATTATTTCCGGCAATCGTAATATCTGGAATTTGTGGATTTGCAATTTCAGTTAATGAAACAATGGTAGCATTATTTATGGCAGGGCCAAAAAACGAAACAATAGCAACAATGACTTGGTCGCAACTAAAAGAAGCCCCAACGCCACTGATAATTGTGGCTTCTATAATTAATTTAATAATTATTCTAATTGGGACGGTAGCCATTAAATTTGCATTAACAACGTTCTCTAGTAACAAAAACCGGAAATAAAGAATTAAAAAATCCTATAGATCAACAAACCAAAATAAGCAGGAAGCCACTAAATTACTTATCAGCAGAAACTTTATTCTGGTATTCGGACTTCAAATAAATCGGATCCAATAATTTATCTCTAGATTGTCTAGCTCGGATAGGATCATTTTTAACTTTGTCAAACAAGATTGAAAGGTGGTAGAGTGCTTTTGCATGCTCATCGGTATCTTGATTATAGAGTGTATCAACAATTAAAAATGCCCAAAAAGCTTCGGCGTCTTTATTCTTTTTTAAATAAAATTCACCTAATAAATTAAAAGCTTTACTTCTGGTAAAAGTTTCATCACTTAAATCAATAACTTTATTTAAATCAACTTCAATGGAATTTAATTGATTGTTTAGCAAGTTTGCTTGAGTTTTTACTAACAGAACCTGAGACCGCCTAGGATCTCCTTCCAAAATAAGAGATTCAACTTCTTTTAATTTGGATTCTGCTTCAGCCATCCTGTTAGTGCGCATTAATAATTTAAGAATTAAAAAGTCAGAATCGGTTTTAATTTCTTTGGGTACACCAGGAAGCTTACCCATACCTTGATACAATTTTAAAGCAGCATCAAAATTACCTTTAATTTCCTGTAATTCCGCTTCGATTTTAAAAGAACCTAATGTCATCCAAGAATCAGGGTTATCTAATCTAACAAGATTTAGAGCCTTAATAGCATCTGGCAACGCCTCTGGTTTAATTTTAGCCAAATCTGCCTTCACTTTGGCAATTCGAAAATTTAAATATTTTGACAACCTCGCATCAGATTTAACTTTTGGCAATAATTCTGATATGTCCTTGATTGATTCATCATAAAGTTTAAGCTTGTCAGCTTCTTTTGTACCAGGAAGATTAGCACGAATCTCTTTACCAAGAGCACTTTTTAATTCAATCGAACCAATCGCAGTGCTTGAGTAAGTAACATTAATAATATCAACGGCTGGAATAAGCTTTGGGTTAGGATCTTTCTGTATTTTAATCAACAACCCTTTAACACTATCACCTGTTATTAAACCATTTAATTCACTTTCACCTTTTTTGGTTTTATCAACAAACTTCACAGCATCCTGCGCAAGAATGGAAAAAACAAAAATGGTAAAAAAACTAAAACCTATCGAAAGTCTAAAACTAAATCTTAACATTACTTTTTATCTCCGGTCTTGGGTGCTGCATTTCCAGCATCAATTTTTGTTCCTGAAACTGCCCGTTTAGCCTTTAACACCTCAAATGCTTCTTTGAGTTCTTTTTCACTTTCATTTGATAGCAAATCATCAAATCGTTTTTTCGAATCAATACTTCCAAAATCCGGTTGAGATGTTATGAGTTTTTCGATCAATCCAGCGGCATCTGATATCCCTTTTGCTTTTTTAGCAGGATCGGTAGAAGTTGTACCAAATTTTAAAAGACCAAAAACCATATGATAATAGGCCTCGAGGTATTTCTCTTTAATTTGATTATCACTTGATCTACCAACCAAAGCCTTAACAATTTGACTAGCCATACTAGCTGAAAGACTGTACTTTTCTTGAGTCTCCATCAATTTAACTTTTTCCAATAGGGTATCGATATCTTTTCCACCCCAACCAGGCATTTCTTTGGTACCAATAATTTCATCCATCAACTTAGTAGCATCTTCATATTTTTTCAAATAACGCAATTCTCGAGCTTGTTGAAGTTGAATCCCTCTATAAACAGCAGTGGCTTTAGGATCGTTGGCGTCCTTCGGTTTTTCAGCTTTTTTTAGCAAATCCAAAGCTTTCTCATTTAAACCCATGGTCGAATAATTAAGTGAAATAAGCCTAACAAGATCGTTAGTCATAGCTTTCTTTTTTGAAGAATCTTCTTTCGTTACATCGTCAAGAATTGTTGTAAATCCTTTGATTGCGGTTTCGAGAGCCTTAGGATCATTTTTTTTACGAAGATCCTTTATTTGTTCACCAATGAGAGAATTAAGTTGCAATAAGACAACATTAGCTGTCCCTGACGCTTCTGCATCAGAAGATAAATATTGAAGTGCTTTAACAACTTTACGGGATTTTTCGATATCCCCAATCGAAATATTCGCTTGTAAAGCCATGCCAAACAATGCAGAGCCAAGCTGCAAATTTTGTTTAATTTCAGGCATTTTTCCTTCGCTTGCCTTTTCAACCAAAGGATCAAGTAATTTGGAAACATCAGCAAGTTTAGATTGGCTAAAACTAGCATTCGCAAGGCCATAAAGTGCAAATAATTCAAGGTTACCAACATTAGTAGCAATCGCTTTACGAATTTCCTGATCTTTAACTTGATCTATATCAACCCGGTTATGGGGCATGGCTAATTCAGCAGACAAATTTACTGAAAGTTTTTGTAAATCAACAAAACGCTTTGTAACATAATATTCCCCTCCAAGTTTTGCTTTGGCGATAAAATACACCTTGACCAAAGATGGATCAGAACCTTCTAAAGGCAAAACAATTGATTCAAATGCTTTAATAGCTTTGGTTCTATTTTTCCCGTCTTTAGTTTCCCCTTCTGCTGCAAGAGCGGCATTGCCTAGTTCATACATGCAGAAAGGAAATCCTGTATACGAAGGTGTAACCTGTTCTAATGCGGAAACCGCTTCAGTGTATTTTTTATCCTTAACTAAGAACATTGCAATTTGATGACGAGCACTATCGCCTGGGGTATCCGTTGGCCATCGTTCCACCATCATCTTTGCAAACAAAGCCATATCATCTTTAGCAGATTTTAACATTTCTTCAGTTGCGCCAGATTTTTCTAATTCGCTAATTTTTTGGGTATAAGAACCTAAAGTATAAATAGAAGCTGTTGAAGCTTGAGAAGATCTAGGATCATCAACAACAAATTGTTTACCCACTGCAATTGCTTCATCAAATTGTTTTTCAGTGAAATGATAAAAAGTAAGCATAGCACGAGCATTATTTACTTCAAACTGATTAAGGCCAGACCCTTTTTTCATGGTATCTTTGGCTTCTTTAGTCTCAAGGCCTTGCTTAAGAGAGGCAATCACAGTTTCAGCATGCCCTTTTCTTTTCTTTTCTAAATCATCAGGATTTGTATTTTTGGCTTCTTCAGCGACAATCAGGGAAATCTCATATTGGGCTCGGGTAAAACAATCCTCAAAAGATTTCAAATCTGAAACTTTTTTCGTAAAAGCACCTTGCTCCTTCATGAGACTAATCTTTAAATTTCTAGCCTCATCTGTATACTCATTTTCGGCCTGCTCGATTTCAGTTAATTGTTTACGAGCAAGCGTTAGCAGTTCGGCTTTCCTTTGGGGATTAGTAGCAACCGCTTTACCTCGATATTGTTCGATATAACTTTTCGCAAGCAACATGCGAATACCATAGCCTTCTGGTGTTTTCACATATGCTTTATAATCATCGAGCCACTTGTTGCCATTTGTTTGAATAATTTTTTCAACATCTTTTTCTGTAGGATCGGGAGCATCTTTAATCACTTGCAAAAAGAAATATCTTGCCAACCGTTTGGCATCATTGGCAGCTTTATTGATAGGAGAAACAGAAAGGATTTCGATTAATTTAGGCCTAGCCTTCTTAGGTTCACCATTCTCCATCAAATAAAGTGCGATCCACGCTTTGGCTTTCCAACTTTGGGGATCTGAATCCCCACGATCAGCCAACTTTTCCATCGCTTTAATTGCTTCGGTAATGATGTTACCCCGTAAAACTCTATCCTTATCTTTACCAGTGTCAACAACTGACTTTGCTTCATCATAGAATGAAAGAGCGAAATCCATTTCACCGATTGAAATTTTATCCGCCAAAGACTTTGACTCAGCAAGTTCAGCAGGCGTCATTCCAGTTAAAGTAGCAAGCTTATCTTGCATTTCTTTGATTGCGCTTTTCATCTGCGATCTGGAATCAAGAATCAAAGCTTTAGCTTCATTACCCTTTGCAACTTTTTCATCATTAGTTCGAAGGGAAGAAATTTCAGAAATCTTCGTTTTTGCCATCTGAATGGTTAAACTTGCAAGATCAAGTTTAGCTTCAGAAACCCTAGCACTCTTTGGATTAGCACTGATAAATTTTTTAATTTCAACCATGACTCCAAGATAAAGTTTCTGTCTTCGGGTTTTATCTGGTTCTGCAATCGCTTTTGATAATTGAGTCCTTGCAATTTCAAGTGGAATGTTAACTTTTAATTCAGGAGAAGCCATTTTTTCAATGATTTTCAAATAATCCAAGGCGAGGTCAATATCTCCTCGTTTTCGTAATCCATCTACAAAATCCAAATCTATTCTTTCTTTGACCGTTTGGGCAAAAACCAGAATAGGTGTAACCAATATTAAACAAAGAAAAATGGCAAAACTTCGTTTCATGACTAGCCCAACCCCAGCATTAAAGGAAAAAAACAGGATAGAAACTTTATTTTACAAGAATATCTTCACTGTTTATTCATTATTTCAAACAGAAGTCCAGAGGTATAGCAAAAACCTGAAAAACAGTTATAAAGTTTATTTCTTTTTAAAGTTTTTATCAGAGGAGATTGCAATACCAACATAACCAAAGGATTTTTCTGGTTCAGAAGCTTTAATCAACGCCCCCTTAAACCAAGAAGAATTTTTGGGATTCATACCAACATGGCGGTAAGCCATTGATTTGCTCAAAGAAGCAGCTTCCATTTTATTCGTATCTTCAAGAGTTGTAGAGGTGAAATCCTCTTTAGCGAGAAAAGAAGCAAGTAAAAACCTGGATTTAATCTGTTTGTAATCTTTCATAGCCTGTGGGACTTTATCAGATGCTTTAAACCAAGAATCGGATGATATCTTTAAGCTTTGAGAAATAGCAGAGAGAACTAAATAGGATTGCACACTATCAACATTGGGCATCACACCTTCACTAACAATACGATTCAATTCATCTTTAAGCACTGAAACATCTTTGCCAAGAACTGATGCAAGAAAAGAAACCTTGGTTAAACAATTTAATCGAAAAACCGCATCAGCATTTTTAAAATTTGATGACCCGATCAAAGTTTCCAATTTGTCATCAACCAAATCACCACAAAGCAGGCAAAATATATCAGCTTCATTGTTAGAATCTTTAGCAACAACAAAGGGCAATGGTTTATCTTTTTCTGCCATTTTAAAGAATGCTGCAGCAAAAGGAGAAACAGGGGTAGTCGGAGCTGAAGTGTAACGGGTTCGGATAGAATCCAAGATTTGCTTTGACGCCTCGATTTTCTGAGCCTTAAATAACTCCATACCCACCACAGCTAAAAAATCAGAGTGGTCATCAATTTTTTTATCTTTAGAAACCGCAGAACCAGAAAGAACTTGCGAAGCAAATGCAAGTGCACGATCTGTTTCACCGCTGGCAATAAATGAAGCAGTCGCTTCTTTTAATGCAATGAGTTTAATCTCTGGTATGGTAAAAGACTCGAAAGGTTGCTTTAAAAATTTCTGAACTTCATCCCATTTTAATTTTTTATTATCCCGCACATCATCCTTACCACCACCCAATTCGATTATGGATCTGGATAATTCGAGTAATGCAAAATCTTTTTCAAACAAAGAGCCAGCTTTATCCAAAGAAGCTAAAGCAGATTGAAGAGTTTTTTTTATTTTTGAAGCAGAAACTTCAGGAGTTTCTGACAGGCGATAAGAAGCAATACCAGCAAGGAGAACAGCCTTGATCTCACCGGAAGAGTTAGCAAGGTCGCCACTTTTTATACTAAGTTCAATTTTGGCAATTTGTGCATCTTCGTTAACTTTGCCACGATAAGAATTATAATAAAGAAACCCTAATAATCCGGAAACAATCAAAACAAAAACCATTACAGCGCGTTTGATTTTTTCAGCACGCGTTAAAGGTTCAAACTCTTCGACAATGGCACCGGCCTCGAGCAAGGCATCGCGGGAAACGGTATCCATGGTGGAATTCCATGTGCCTTCAAGCTCTGGTTCTTCTTTCCGTAGAGCACCAGAAGGTCGTTTATCAGGTTGCTTTTTCCAATCTGGGCCAGATTTTTTCACAACTGCTGGCATAGGAACCTTAAGAATTCTCCTACAGCCAGGGCAGGGGGCCTGCTTTCCACCTAAATCGATAGGGAAGGAAACTTTTTCATCACAAAAAGTACATTCAAACTGAATGAATTGAGGAACTGCTTCTTCTTCTTGTTTAGTTTCTTCTAGTGCTAATGCCGCCATCGCTTCGATATCTTGTTCCGCCTGGCTTTTGGTTTTAATCGAAGCTTGAGGAGGGACAATTTCGTGAGGTATGCTATCTGGTGGTAAAGCAGGTACGATTAAAGGAACTTTGCAACTAGGGCAAGGAATAGTTTTACCTGCAAATTTATCTGCAGCTTTAAACTTTTTTTTGCAAGCATTACAAGAAAACTGGACAGGCATGTGCAACAATCCTCGTGAATCAACCTAAATTATAAAGCTGAGACTAAGATAAATGATTATCTAATAACAGGAAGCGCAAATTTCTTTTCATGGGTACCAAGTCCTTTTTCCACTATCAAGTTGCCACTTTGAGCTTCTTCAATTTCCCATTTTTCAACTTCTTCAAGAAGAGCATCCACCATTTCACTTTCAAGGACATGGCGCACAATTTCGCCTCTTTTAAATATAACGCCTTTACCCTTACCAGCTGCAATACCTAAATCTGCTTCCCGCGCTTCCCCAGGCCCATTAACAATACAGCCAAGGATGCTAATTTTAATCGGTGTCGTTTTTCCTGCGAGTCGTTTTTCAACTTGAGCAATGATTCCCTCGAGATCAATTTCAAGCCGGCCACAAGTAGGACATGCGATAAGTTCAGGTTTTCGGACGCGCCTTTGGGTTGCTTGAAGAATATCAAACGCTGCTTGAATTTCTGGGACAGGATCACCCAATAAACTAATTCGAATGGTATCCCCTATGCCATCAAGCAACAATGGAGCCAATCCACAAGCAGATTTAGTAACAGCGTAGGGCGGTTTACCAGCTTCGGTTATACCAATGTGAGTTGGGTAATCGGCTTGTTTTGCAAACATGCGATAGGCTTCAACAGCCGTAAGAACATCGCTTGATTTTAAAGATACAATAATATTTTTCACACCTTCAGATTCAGCTATTTCAAGATATCGAAGGGCACTTTCAACCATTGCAGGAGGGCAGGGGAACCCATATTTTTCAACAAGCTCCTTTTCCAAACTACCTGCATTAACCCCAATACGAATGGGTAAACCTTTATCCTTGGCTTTTCTAAGAACTTGCCTATATCGATCATAACCGCCAATATTACCAGGATTAATACGGATTTTATCAATCGGATGATCCATTGCCTGAAGGGCCATTTTGTAATCAAAATGAATATCACAGATCAAAGGGATGCCGATCTTTTTTCGAATCTCTCCCAAAGCATGAGCATCTTCAGCCTTGGGCACAGTAACTCGAATTAATTCACAACCAGCTTCTTCAAGGGCATGTATTTGCTTAATTACTTCTTCCACAAAATGTGTATCGGGAGTGGTCATCGATTGAACAAGAATCGGGTTATTTCCACCAATTACACGATTGCCAATCATTACTTCACGAGTTTTATGCCTAGTAAAAGAATGCTTATAAGACATATGAATGGAGTCCTTTCAATAAGGAAAAAGCCGCAGATCTTCCATGGCTTGAAGTATATACGAAAATAAACATCATCCCAAACACAAACATAGGCTAAGTTGATTCAAGTACCAATTATTTTCCAACACAAAACCGACTAAACATTCGATCTAAAAGATCATCCGTAAAAACATGCCCGGTAATCTGGCCTAAGTTCTCAATTGCTTCCCTCAACTCCAGGGCTAAAATTTCCAAGGGTTCTTCAAAAAGAACACAATGATGAGCCCTGCGTAAATTATCAAGACACAGATTGGCATACCCATTTATTCTAGCAAGGCCTGAAGCAGATGCAGAACCATTTTTTTGATGTACAAGTTCAATTATATTTTTCTTTAAAAGGTCGATGCCCTGAGATGTGACAGAGCTAGTATGAATCCAATCATCTGGCCCTTCAGAAACATCAACTTTAGTAGCAACTTTAAGCAATAATTTTTCATCAGCCTTTAAAAAAAGCCCTAGAACTTGCTGATGATCCTTATCCGCGCAATAAACAATAACATCCGCAAGACCTAGTTCTTTAACTGCTAAATTCTGAGCCTGTCGCTCAATAAAATCCCGTCCATCTTCAATTCCAGGCGCATCGACAAGCTCGAAAAAAGAATCATCCCAATCAATCCTAGAAGTGACCAGATCTCGGGTAGTGCCTGGAATCGGGCTAACAAGAGATTTTTGCTCACTAACCAAAATGTTAAACAATGAGGATTTACCAGCATTCGGAAGACCAACAATTATTACTCGAACTTTTTCATCACCAACTCCCCGCGACTGAAGTTTTTTGACCAAAACAATTATTTGAGCAAGCATATCGCCAATTGTTTTAAGTATCGCATCCGAACTGATAATCAGAATGTCTTCAGTTGAAAAATCTAGGTTAGCTTCCACATCTGCAAGAAGATTTAGTAAATCATCTTTAACTTTATGCAAGGGATCAAAAACACCCCCAGCAAGTTTACCCAGAGCTTTATACAGCCCATCTGGAGTAGAAGCTTCAATTACCTGATGAATTGCATCAACTTGCGCAATATCAACTTTGCCATTGAGAAAAGCACGAAGGGTGAACTCCCCAGGTTTAGCAGGCCTGAAGCCACATTCAAAGAGTTTTGAAAATACTAAGTCAACAATCCAAGAATTAGAAATGAGATGTAATTCAATAACATCTTGGCCAGTGTAGGAAGCAGGAGATTTCCAAAAATAGAAATCCATTTCAACCGAACGAAAATCATCCAACAAAAAACTAGCAGGAACAATCCCTTTAGAAATGTTAAGAACGGGTATTTTAAAATGAAGAAAGGAAGAAACGCAATCCAAGGCCTTATCGCCCGTAATACGAATAATCTGCCTAGCGCCATAACCCGCAGGGGAAGAGCTAGCGCAAATCAAGTCATGTGAAAGAAGTATTTCCCGTTTCAAAATAGGTAACCCCAAACATGGGTTATTTTTTCTCTGCTTGTTTTAGAATATCATTAAACCAATCACGCCAACGATCGAGAGCAGATTTTTCGGTATTACTCTTTTCTAAAGCCTTATTAGCGAGTTCTTTCCGTAAGTTTTTAGCAGACTTACCATTGTTATTGGAATCTAATTTTGAAATATCTGCACCATTAGCCGATGCTAACAAAGGTTGAGGTCCAGTTTTGGTTTTAGGCAGCAATTTTCTTTCAGCAAGGCCCCACAAACTACTAGCAATAAAATAAATGCAAAGGCCTGCAGCAACCTTGTAAAACATAAAACCCATAAAGACCATCATATAGGTCATCATTTTTTGCTGTGCTTCTTGTTGCTCATCCGTAGGAGGAGGAGTAAACATTTTTTGCTGTAAAACCATCAAACCAATGGCAAAAATTGGAAGAAGGTTAAAATAAGGCCCAAGATAAAAAAAGCCGCCGTAGTCTTCTGGATTACTGATTAGAGGAATTGCGGCGCCCCAATTAATCAGCATATCAGGCGCAGCAAGGTTGATAATCCAAGTAGGCCAGAAAGTGGCAAGGCGAAAATGGATGCTTTCTTGCAAGGCAAAATAAAGCCCCATAAAAACAGGCATTTGAATCAGAACCACCCAGCAAGTGCCAAAAGGGTTAACATTATATTTACGATATAATTCCATTTGGGCCAAGCCAATCGCTTGCTTATCACCCTTCAATTTTTCCTGCATCTTTTTCAACTCAGGGGCAAGTTCTTGCATCTTAATACTCATGATTGCTTGCTTCCTGCTTAAAGGAAACATCAACCCACGAATTAGAATGGTAAGAAAAATGATACAAAGACCAAAGTTAGGGAGGACCAGATAAACTTTCCACAAAATCCAATGCATCATGTTTGTGCATTTAATAACAATATCAGTCCAAAAAATAGAAGCACAAAAAGAACCAATCCAACCAGGGGATTGATAATCTGTCATGGTATTTAACCCGAGCTTATTCGTATATCTCAAAACCTGATCAGGATTAACCATCGCGTTATTACTAAAATCACCAAGCAAACTAGTTTTAACCGGGCCATTATAAAGTAAATATTTATGGGTTACAGGTTTCCCTGCAACAAGATTAAATTGCTTGGAAGTAAGCCTGACGGTAATGTCATTATCAAATAATGGTTGAGCCTGAGTTTCTTTCCGAACATCAATAACAGCATACATGGGCTTTTTATCAGGAGTCGCTATATGCCGATAATAAATTGCTATTTGTCTGCCTAACCCAAACTGGGACTCCATTTTCTCGAAAGATTCTTTACTATCGAACCAAAAAGTTTCATCTTTACCATCAACACGAAGATTAAGGCTCCGATTTACGGGATCAATTTTAGAAATAATCCCCCGGGCAAAAGTTGCATCAAGTGTGGGACGAACTTTTTCAATGATTTTTTGATCAGGCTGATCTTCATCAACAACTACCATTGAAGAAAAATACTGAATAGCAACGCCTGCATACCGAAACCAATGGTTTAACTGATTATTAACAAGAACTTCACTTCCGCCCATCCAACTTGCAATCTGCCTGCCATCTTGAAGGTCGCGATAAACATTATTTCGGTCATCAACTTGTGCAATTAAAGCATTTCTAAAAATATTTGTATACCAATCACCTTCAACCGGAAGACTTCTGGGGCCTGTAACTTGGTATCTAAATGGAATAACGGCCATGTCGTCAGTGGAAAAAACTAATTCCATGCCAACATGGTAATCGTTCTTCGAAAGAGTAAAAGTTTTAGAAATAAGAATGTTCTGCAATTTTGTTTCAAAAACAAGTTTCTGAAATGCAATACCTCTGGAATCAACTTCTTCGGTAGGGCCTGAAACGATTTTCCAGTCTGTTTTCCCTAATAGATCCATAGGTTGGTCGCCAAATTGATCTTTAAAATCAAAATGATAAAGATAATTTGCGCCAGCATGCCAGCGGGATTCTAGGGGTATTAAATCCAGACTTTTAGGTTTTTTCTCAATTTGATTAATCCAAACAGGTCTGCCAAGATTATCAGCTTGCTGAAATTTATTAAGTACTACTTTGCGGACACACGCACCAAACGAATCAAAAGTAATTCCCAAATGAAAACCTGATGAAGAATCTTCGCTGCCAAGGGTTACGAAATTCCCTCGTTCTTTGAAAGGAGCAAGGGACAACCCATTATCATTATCTTTTGTATTATCATTTAATTTAATTGGGGGTTTTTCGACAAAAGGTTCAGTAACTTCAGGTTTTTTTTTAGGAGCAGGCCAAAGAGACTCACGGATTTGAATCCATGCCGCAAAAAGCAGGAAAGATGCTGTAAAAAACAAAAGGAAATTCTTATTATTCTTCATATTTATATTGAATGGATTTAAGGAAAAAAAAGTATAGGAATTCGCCTATGCTTAAACTAGCGACCTTCTTTAAGACGATCACCCAGAAAATTTTCCAACTCGGGAATCGCATAGATCTTTTTAGCAGTAATCTCAAAGTCATAGGGCACTCTGCGATAGCTGATTCGATTATTTTCAAGAATTACATAACAAGATTTTGGATTGCTATCGCGAGGTTGGCCCACTGACCCAACATTACAAAGGGTTTTACGATTATCTAGTAAATAGGAGAAATCAAATTCTTCTGGGCTTTGAAATTGATAAAGATCGGTACCTTCCTGCTGCACGAAAATCCCAGGCACATGGGTATGGCCTTGAAAACAATATTTTCCAACGAGGGAAAAGATTCTTTCCATTTTTCTGTTGTTATAAATATCTTCAGGAAAAACATATTCATTTAAAGGGTTTCGAGCAGAACCATGAACAAAAAGCAGTTCTTCTTCACGGTGCAAGCGGGGACGAGCAGAAAGGAAATTCCAGCGTTTGGAGCGTTCCTCTGGAGACCCCCCGGTCTCTAATTGTTTTCTTGTCCAAAAAATAGCACGCTCAGCCGAAGGATTAAACCCATCAGGATCAAATAATGCACCCTGATCATGATTCCCTAATAGAACCACCTTGCAATTCATGACTAAATCAACACATTCACAAGGGTTAGGGCCGTAGCCCACGACATCTCCTAGGCAATAAATCTCGTCAACACCTTGAGATTCGATGTCTATGAGTACATTACGAAAGGCTTCAATATTTCCATGAATATCGCTAATAATCGCTTTTTTCACATTTTCACCAACCAAATTAGAAACAAGTGCAAGTCAGTATCAATTCTGCACAAGCAATTATCTTAGCTGATTTATACTGTTCTGCCATCGTTTTAAACACAATAAGTCGAGACTTCCCTTCAAGTTGCATTAATTCCCCATATTAATTCTGGTTCCCTGCTCAAAAGATTCGAAAGTAATTTCAGGAAAAATCTCGGTTACCTTATGGGAATCTAACGTGCTTAAGTTGTTTCTGTTGGGTACTTTACCTTCAATTGCAAGTGCATATACCCCTTCAATTGGGGTATCCAATTCAATTAAGTGTTCAAAAATAGCAAAGGTCTTGCTTCGAAAAATGCAAAAAGGATCAATTCCAGTTTCTTTAACAATAGAAAATTGATCTGCAAGATTACGACCTGCTAAAGGATTCTCATTTAAAAGCAATAAAATATTAAGCTTAGCTTTCTCCTTGGGGGCGGTTTCTCCCTCAACCGTAGCGGTAGACCACTCCACCCCTTCCCGCCAACGAACCCGGACCCTGATCTTTTTTCCTTGTGGAATTTTATCCAATATTTTTCCATCTTTTTCAAATTGAATTACCATTCGTTCATCACGCCATCTGTCATTTGATTTACTATTTCGAAATTCCATCACTCCATTGTGATTAGAATCCGAAAAAGGCCCACGCCATGAAACTCGTTCGAATAATGCATCGGGCATAAGCCAAGCTGCAGTTTTAAATTTTGAATCATCAGAAAACAAAGAAAGGGCCAAATTCTGATAGGCAGGAAGTTGGGATGAAACGTTTTCTAGAACAACAAATAATCTGTGTGATTTGAACTCCATCAATTGCTCTCGAAGTTTCAGAATACGATTAATTTTTTCATGAAGTTCAAAGTTATCCTTATCCCATTTAGCTTTATTTTCTTTATAAACTTCCCTTCGTTTTAGAATTTCAGGTTCTTCGCCAAATTGATCAATCAAAAATGTTCTTTCAGATTGAAGGTATTGGTTAAGCCCCTGAAGAAATCTTTTAGAAACATCAGTTTCAGAATAGCGACTTAATAAAGCATAAGAAGCTTTTAAATCACGGTTAGCAAACCCAGCAACCTCATCCAACATAGTTGGAATTGCAGGATCAATTCTTACTAACACTATTTTGGTACCAGGATATATCTTGGCAATTTCAAGTGCTTTTTTTGTATGAAACCCAATATTTTCTTGGCTTTTAGAGTAGGGCATTTCTTCCATTGCGAAGTCTCGCGTTCGCGTAAGATCAACTAATTCAGCATGTGTTTGAATTTCACCAAAAGCTTTTTCCCACCCTAAAAATTCAGTTCCAACAATGGCAATGGATGCTGGTGCCCCAACTCCACGCAAATTACGCGCTGGTTGCGATGCCCCTTCATTAGAAAAAATATTCAACAGATTATTCTGCTTGATCGAGTAATTTGTTTTAATTTGGGTTTCAGCAGTGGTGACAAACATAACTGAGGGAAGTGCTGCAAGATTCTTAATGGATGCAGGGGTTGCAAGGATTTCAATTAAAGCACCATTAGCTCCTTCAACAACGGCATCATTTAGATTGGAGAATAGTTCATTAATTTCGTTTTGGCCAGGTGGTTGATGATTTAAAACTAAGAGCCATTTTTCAAGTTTTTGTTCAGTAGCTTCCAGTTTTTTTCTAGCAGCAGGGCTCATTTTTCGCAACGAATTCTCTTTGATGTCCTCAATAACTCTTGCCTTTACCAATGGCCAATCAGGATGCACCTTAACAACACGGGGGAAAGCAAAAGGAGTAACCAAAACGCCAGCGGTTTTTAATGCTTCTGGAAATATTTTGGAATCAATGATGGGCAATGATTTCCCAATGAGATTTCCTGTAATTCGTGTAAACAATTCTGGGTTATAAGAAACAGCATCAACAAAACCAATTTTAAATAGGCTGCTTTTAAGATCATCCCAAAATTCATGCTGTTTCTTAGCTTGCATATATTGTTGGAACTCAATTTCAATTCGAACTGGATCTTCAGACTTATATGGATCCTCACTTCCAACCGGCCAACTGGTTACAGAATAAATCCACCTCGGATTGATACACTTGCTTTCCTTGCCTATTGGTACAGTTCCATCAAACGAACTAATAGTTTCATCTTGTAATTTTTCAAACAGATTTTCATCGGAAGAAGTAAAGCCAGTTGCTTTAAGATATTTAAGCAACTCATCGACTTGCCTTAGTCTTTCAACACCATAAACTTGAATTCGAAATTTGACCCTAACATTAACTTTATCTACCGAAACGGGTGTATCTTGCCCCATCAACGAAATAGGCAAAACAAGTAGAATCAGAAGAAAGCTTATTAATTTCTTAGTCATCTTAACTTCTCGTTATCATTACAGAACAAACCAATCTATTATGACATGCGTTTTTAAAGTAGAGGGGCCTTAATTCTGGTAATCACAAAGTAATTTAATTTTTAAAAAGGAAATACCATGAAATTCGGTCAGGGACAAAAAGTTATCATCACCGGTGCTTCAACAGGCATCGGAAGGGCAATAGCTATAGAATTAGCTAAAGGTGGAGCACAGTTGGGACTTATTGCAAGAAGAGAAGAACTACTTTCAGAACTTGTAAATGAAATACAAACCCTTGGTGGCAAAGCTTTTTACAGGGTCGCAGACATATCAGAACGAAAAGAAACACTAATTGGGATTTCGGAATTAATAAACTGCATGAGCGGAATAGACATACTCATAGCCAACGCAGGGGTTGGTGCCCCAACAACGATCCAACCCTTTAACGTTGAAACTCAAGAAAAAATGATCAAGGTAAATTTGCTAGGTGTTATTTATTGCATTGAAGCTGTTTTACAAACCATGCTTGATTCAGGAAAAGGACATATCATTGCAATTTCAAGCCTAGCAGGGTTTAAAGGGTTACCGGGCGAATCGGGTTACACTGCATCGAAAGCAGGCTTAAATACATTCATGGAAGGAATGCGAATACAATTGCGCCCGAAAAACATTTTTGTAAGCACAATATGCCCAGGATTTATAAAAACACCCATGACAGAAGTTAATGATGAAAAAGATATGCCTTGGCTAATGGATGCAGAAACCGCAGCAAGCATAATAATTAAAGCAATTCAACGAAAAGCAAAAGTTCTTAGATTTCCATGGCAAACTTCGCTGCTTATGCGAATTGTAGGTTTCCTTCCAGACTGGTTGATCGAGCGTGTCATGAAAAAGTACAACGAAAACCCGCCCATGCCTAAAACCCCACTATAAAAATCACGCCTTTATTTAGCAGATCTAGATGCGATTTCACCAAACAAATGAGCCATCGACTTTATCAGTTTTATCCAGTCGCCTTCATGCAAACTTTCATTGGGGGCATGAGCGTTACTATCTGGGTCTTCAATACCTAGCAATAGAGCAGGGGCCCCGCCAAGCAATTCAACTAATGGTCGGACAAATCCAATTGTTCCGCCACACCCTATGCCGACAGGTTTCGCTTTAAAGCCTTTTTCAAGAGCAGCAATTGCAGCTTCAAAAGCGGGCCCTGTAGGGTCGGTCATCCACCAATCAACGGAACTTCCATGCGCAGTAACCTTAACCTCCACGCCCCAAGGAGCATCGGCAGAAAGAGCTTTGCGCAATAATTCTTCTACATGCTTTGGGTCCTGATCTGGAACAATCCTACAACTTACGAGAGCTGAAGCAGTAGGGAGAACTTGATTAGATGCACCTTTAATATTGCTAGCTTCAATGGCAATAACGGTAACTGCGGGGTGGCGCCAAGTTTGCTCATAAATACTTTTCCCTTTTTGCAAAGCAAACTTAACATGATCAGGAACGCCCAAAGATTTCCTTAAGGCATCAGAATCCACGGGTAAAGATTCAATCACTGTTCTTTCTGAATCAGTCAATGGTTTGACAGAATCATAAAAACCTTGAATTGGAATAGGTCCGTCTTCCCAGCAAAGCCTAGATAAAACCTTGGTGAGTGCAAGTGCGGAATCGGCAAAAGCTCCACCTGCCATTCCAGAATGCACAGGAATCAATGCGCTTTTAACTTCTACAAGCAATGTTACAATGCCACGAAGGGAATAAGTGATCGATGGTAAACCCACCCGAATATTTTCAGTATCACAAACAACAATAATATCTGCCTGAATACGGCTACGGTTTTCACTAAAGAATTTGACAAGGTTTTTTGAACCGACCTCTTCTTCTCCCTCAACAAGCATTTTTATATTTACAGGAAGTTTACCAGCAGTTTTAAGCCATGAAGCAATAGATGCGAGTTGAGCAACTGAAGCGCCCTTATCGTCAGCAGCGCCCCGGCCAAAAAGGCGGCCTTCTCTTGAGGTTAATTCCCAAGGCGGGCTGAGCCAAAGATGTTCATAATTTATGGGTTGTACATCATGATGTGAATAAAGGAATAAAGTAGGCTGATTCGGAGCACCCAACCATTCTCCATAAGCAAAAGGATTAGAATCCCCTGTTCTAAGAATTTCTACATTGTTAAGTCCAGCTTTTTTCATTTGCTGGCAAACAGCTTCGGCAGAAAGTTCAATTTCTTTTTGATGCTCACCATCCGTACTAATACTAGGAATCTTGACCAAATCTCTTAAATCAGAAACAAGGCTAGCATGATTATTATCGATCCATGCTTCAGCATTTTTCAACTCAGTTTCAAACATCTTAAATTCCTGTAGTTAAAGTCCAAGCATTGCGAGGGTTTTTGGAATAAAAACTAAACACCCAATAATAGAAGTAAAAACACTAGCAAGCAAAACAGCTCCTGCCGCAATATCTAAAACCTGAAAATTGTTTGCACGGATATCTTCAGGCAATATTGCATAAAGCATCTCGATCGAACTATTTAAAAGTTCTACCACCAGTACAAACCCAATGCAACCAACCAGCAACGACCACTCAACCAAATCGCATCTTAATACAACTGCAAAAGCTACAACCATGGAAGCAAAAAAGAAATGAACAAAGAAACTGGAATGGCCCCGCATCCCAAGTTTCATACCCTTAAAAGCGCAATTGAATTTATCTTTCCAGGGCCTTTTCAAGTTTTTTCGTTCATCAGTATTCACAAGCAAATTACCCCATAATTATTGGAGTGAAATACGACTTCCACAAACAATTATAACAACTAACAAATAGTAACAAATGATTCACGGAAAAGAAATGAATGCAATTTACCGAGCAAGAACGCTACCATTATTACTAAAATTACTAGATGGACCAACATAGCGCCCACCACCTGAAGCAATAGTCGGAAGAATTTCAAAAGTAAAACCAAAATTATCCTGCATTGCGTTATAGGTAAAGCCTAGGCTGACCTGAAGATCCGTACCAACTCTGGTAAGCACAAGGGAATTGCTAACACTTTGAAAAGTGGCAAAATCATATGTACTACTTCCTGTAACAGCATACTTAGGGCTAAAAATGTAAGTTGCAGCACCAGTTAGCGCCTTACTTTCCACTGGTTCAATACTTCGGTAGCCAAGATAAAAGTTAGTGCGGTCAGATCGGTTTAAGTAACCACCAAGAGTAAATACTCTTGCCCCGTTTTCCATTGGGTCAATCCATCCGGTGCTTGTAAAACTAGTCCGGTCACCAATATTCCAAAGATAATCGTATTGAAGAAAAGCAAGGTAATTGCCAAAGTTATCTGTATTCTTTTCAGGGAAGAAGGAACCGGAAAGATCAAGAACCATCCAATCCACAACATGCTGGCTACCAGGGAAACCACGTTTAGTCTGCAAGCGCTGCCTAATATCCCCCTGAATAACCTGAATCTGGTTAAGCGTATCAATGCGCGTATCAATATTTCTGCGAATTGCATAAATCTGCGGATCAAAATAAGGATTATTAGTCGTAAGAAGATTACTGTTAAATGTATTCGGGTAGATCGTTGGTTGATTACGAATATCACGCAAAGCCTGATCAGAAGCGTCATCATTCAATCGGTCAAGCTGTGCAAAATTTGAATATTGAGCAGAAGAAGAAGCATTAAAGTAGTTGATACTATTTACAACTTTATGATTAATACCATTTACATTAAACAGCTCGGATTTAAATTCTGGATATGCTGCGGTAAAAGGCAAGCTGGCACGAATACCACCACCACCCCAAGCTCTGCCTAATGTATCCCCTGAAAGATCGTTAGTATAAAGCGCAAGATCACCCTTCACATAGGGGGCTATTTTCAAGCCACCCAAATTAAATGGTGCGCTTAATTCTTCACTAATATTGAATCTACCTGTACTATTTTCAACATCTGTTAGAGGGCTAACAACTGGTGTTCCATCATTGGTAATCAACAAATTGGCGTAAGCAGCTCCGCCCCAAGTGCTAGAAGTAAAAATATCAAATATCGGCTGACCTAAAATAAATCCATCAAGCCTGGGCAACCAATTCGTTTCATTTATCCAAGGGCGTGTTCTGACTTCACCCATAACATACCAACCCATGTTCTGATCTGTCTGCCTAAGATAAGCCCAAGTATCTTGATTTATCCCGTTATCCCATTCAGGTTTAAAAAACTGTTCAATGTAGTTACGGTCACTTATCCCGGCAGCCTGTCCAAGAAAAGTAAATCCGTTTGACATGTCAGCAATACCCTGACGCCAAAGAATCCTTCCTCGATACTCTGGATGCGGTTCACCAACGGTACGGCCACCACCAAGATTATCTGGTCCGTTATCAATGATGCCATATACTTTTGCGAGGCCGTTAACTTTACCTGGAATGCCAAAAAAATCTGGTGCCAGATAATCAAAATCAGAACCCAAACCAGGGCCACGCTTGGTCAAATAATCGATATCGAAACGCCATCTAGTATTTTCAAAAGGCTGAATACCCAAAAGGTCAAACGCATTGAGTGTAAGACCGAACTGACCACCAAAGATGTTGTTAAAACCTAAATTAACCCCTTCAATCGGGCCTAAAGGGTCACGGCCATCCCCCTGAAGGTATGGCAGATAAAAGATCGGGAAGTTTTCCAACTCAATAAACATATTTTTGGCACGAACATAACTTTCTTTCTGATCAAGCTCCTGCTCCGTATTCCTATCAACAAATCGTTTACCAAAGATAGAAAATTTAGGGATTGTTCGTTCTTCGATCGTGGCCTCTGCAACATAAATCTTTAAGCCTGGATCTGCAGGCATCTTGCTTGAAAAAACTTCTGCTTTAACAACTTTGTATTGATTGGCTGCGAGTTGCTGTATTTCTTTAGCCCGAACAAATAATGGATCCGTAAGTTTTGGTTGATAAAATTCTAACTCGCCGTTCAACGCAACAGCAGTATTACGACCAATATCGTAGTATACTTCGTCAGCGCGTATAATCCGAACTTCGCCCGCATCAGCTTCTTTTTTATTGCCTGGCTTTGCAGGGTCTTGCTGTCGAACTTCAACATGTCCTGACAAATACAGCTCTAATTCCTTGCCCGATTGATTAGTTTGCTTCTTGAGATTTCCGATAATTTCTTGTGGATTTGCGCCTTTAGTCCAAATAACCAAACGATCTGCTTCAATATCAACCAAGCCAATCCCTGTAACATCCTTGACATTCATGATAACACCACCCGAAACAATTACCGCTTGCTCACCATTTGCCAAAGGCTCCATCCTGATATTGAACCCAGATGAACCACGCGGAGAAACGCTATACTGGCGAGCAGGTGTATCTATTCCTGATGCTGTAATTGGTAAGGCAATACCACCAGGAATTCCAATAGGCGGAGTAACTTGAACCGTGCCAGGAAGTGGATTCTGCAAACCCGGGGCAGGATTAACGGGAACAACCCCTGGATTATTCTGATAAGAAGTTGTGACTAGTGCAGGGGCAATCGGAGCAACAACCGGCAAAGCAATCTCGGGAGCATTTTCCTGAGGAAGCTGTGATACCGGCTTAGGCTTTTCTTCACTTGGCTTGGCTGGAGGAATCACTTTATCGGGGATAATCTTTTGTGATTTTTGCTGCTCAGCAACAGCTTTAGCTTTACCTTCCTGAGCTGCTTTAAAAAGCGGATCTACAGAACAATCTTTTTGTTCAACTTTACTTTTAACTGCATTAAAACGAAACTCTCCTCGAGTCGCCAAATCAATAAAAGCAGTTTTGGCATTTCGCACCTCAGCGGAACTATCTATTTTGACATTCCCATCCACATACATACCAAGTTCCCAAATACCACGCATTTTGTAGGATTCGATATCAGCCACAATCAATGCTTGATCCCCTCGGATTTGCAAAACACTTTGCTCGAGGAAGACATGACCTTTTAACAACAAATAATACTTAGATTTATCCGACCAAGAAGAAATAGAATCGGCATCGACTCGAATAGGCTTTGAATCACCTGGGATTTTGCGTTGAAAAGAAGCGAAAGGTTCAATTTGAGCCGAAGTCTTACCTTGAGCTGTTTTTTTATCAGGTGCAATAACCTGAAATGCCTGCAACTGCCCAAAGCAGTAAAGAACAGCAAGCAAAAAAGCAGAAAACAGCAAGTAAGGCTTTTTTCGCAACAACACTTAAATCAGCCTCCCCCGAGATATCGCAAACGCAAGGCAATCCGAATCTACCGAAAAAATACTCTGCGTGGAGGGCTTAATAACTTGGAAAAGAAAAGATGGCAAGCTCAAAAGTAAAAGAAAAAAGCTAGGAGCAAGAACATCACCCCTAGCCATTCAACCTATTATACCAAGACCTAATTATCGATCCCGATTACTTCTCCCTCTGCGGAAAGGGGCTTCACCTTGAGGCCCCCGATCTGAATTGGAAGGAATAAATCGCCCACCCCTGCGCAATGGTGGCGGTTCAGGAAGAGGATGAATTTTAAGCTCGTTACCATTGGCATCAACACAAAAAACTTCGAGCAATTCAGGGGGCACACCAATTTCGCCTCGAACAGAAATGCCCACCTTAGCCTCGTCCTCGAGTTTGCCCAGTTCTTTTCTTTTGTTATTTAAAAGATAGTCAGCAGTTTCTGCAGCCACGCGTACTCGAACCGTAGCAACGGCTTCTTTAAAGGCCGCAAGTTGCACCAAACGCATAACTTCAATCCCCATACTTTCACTTGTTTTAACTTGAGCCATGCCTTTGCAATAAGGGCAATCATGGTAGACACTGCGCTTAAGCGAAGGCCTGATTCTTTGCCTAGTCATTTCGATAATGCCAAAAGGTGAAATCCTAAGGATTTTGGTTTTAGCACGATCCCGCATAACGTTGTCCCGCATGGCATTTTCAACAGCCCTACGGTGTTTTTCGTCACGCATGTCAATAAAGTCATTGACAATAACGCCCCCAAGATCTCGAAGCCGAAGTTGCCTGGTGATCTCTCGTGCAGCCTGCATATTCATACGGAAAGCTGTATCTTCAGCGTTACTTTCAGATCTAAAATTCCCACTATTAACATCAATTGCAACCAAGGCCTCGGTTTGTTCGATGACAATAGATCCACCCATAGGAAGGGGGATTTTTTTCATTTGAATTTTGGCGAGTTCTTCCTCAATCGCATAGTGATGAAACAAAGGCCTTTTGTTATCGTGAAATTTAACCCTATCAGCAAATCTAGGCATTACAAACTGCAAGAATTCCTGTGCGTGCTCAAATGCAGTTTTCTCATCCACAACAATTTCGTCTATATCACTAGTAAAGGTATCGCGTATGGTACGGGTGACCATATCGCTTTCTTCGTATATGCCCGCAGGACCTTTTACCTTTACGATGCGCTTAGCAACAACCTGCCACAGCCTTGCAAGATAAGCCAGGTCTCGCTGAAGTTCGGTTTTATTACGATCAATTCCAGCGGTACGAATAATAAACCCAACACCTTTAGGTGGTTTAAGGTCTACAAAAATATCTTTAAGCCTTCTGCGCTGATCTTCATCAGTAATTTTTCTTGAAACGCCAACCCGATGCAATCCAGGCATAAGAACCAAATACCTGCCAGCAATACTAATATAGGTGCTAAGCGTGGGGCCTTTGTTGCCAATGCCATCTTTAATTACCTGAACAAGAACTTCCTGCCCCTTCTTGAAAATCTCCTGAATCATAGGTTTGGGATTACCCAAAAGCCTTCCACCTCTGGAGTTACCTCGCATCGGTTTTCCGCTACTTCTACCCTGATCGCGAGCGCCTTCCCTAGAACCGGAAGAATAGCCACCACCCGAAGGTCTGCGTTGATTTCCTCCTCGGCTACCACCACGGCTACGATTATCCCCACCGCGTTGATCGCGCTGTGGACCGCGAGAATCACGCTGCCCGCGGGAGTCGCGAGACTGGGGATCTTGGCCGTCTTCATCCTGATTATCGTCATCCTGTTCAACATTTTCATCTGCGTCAAATGATTGGTCAGCATCTTGCGTATCCGCTTCCACATCATCATCAAAGTTATCATTTGGGGTAAGAGGTTGCTGATTTTGCTGAAAAACAGGTTCATCGAATGAATCAGATTTATCAGGAGAAGATTTATGAGCGGGCGGATTGGACCGAGCTGGCCTCGAGAAAAGTAGATCATCATTTTCGGTTTCTCCCGGCCCATCGGAATCAGAATCCCCATCGCTTGTGATTCTATTCGCAGAAGGCATCACCGGAGGAGTATCGTTATCATCGGGCCCAAAATCATCTTCATCATCAGACAAGCCAGCACCAAAAGTAACTGAGTCATCTGAATTCGAACTAATCGAAGAATCCGAATCATGGTCTACAAAATCACTTCTGTTTTCAAATGCAAGATCATCTTGCTCTTCAAATAACTCACCGCCAAATTCAGGGGCATTGGATACGGGAAGTTGCTCTTCCAATGGCAAGTTTTCAACATCTGGAATATTGCCCTTTTCAAAGGGCTTGCTTCGTGCCCCACGGCCTGAACCGTCATTGGAGCCTCCACTATTAGAACTCCCACGCCTTGGCCTGCGATCTTCGCGCTCTTCATTATTAGAGCCTCCACCATTGGAACTCCCACGCCTAGGCCTTCGATCTTCGCGCTCTTCGTCTTCGTTCTCTTCTTTGAATCCATCAAGATGCTTGTAATAGGTTGGCTCGACATCGGAAACATGCAAGAAACCATTGCGACCAATACCAAAATCAACAAAGGCAGCCTGTATACTGGGTTCAATATTTACGATCTTTCCTTTATAAATATTTCCCACATAACTTTCATGAGTATTTCTCTCAACATAAAGCTCTTCGAGGATACCATTTTCCAGAATTGCAATGCGGCACTCTTCGGGCTGCAAAACATTAATCAACATAACTTTTTTCATCAGATTCTAAGCCTTTCGTTTTCAAATTAAAATTCGGGATTCAACCCCAACTGCTCCAAAGGGGAATCAGTGAGGTTCTGGGCATCAAGGCCCAACAAGGAAAATATTTCAGAAGGCTTCACTGTTCCTTTGTCAGTAAGCTGAAGCCTCGCAGATGATTGATCATGAAAAAATATGGTCGAATGAAAACCTTGGCGAATGCTGCAATTATGTTTCTCTGCGCTCTGAAAAAAGCAAAGGGAAGGTTTTGCAAACACAAGCGTTTTAACAAGGGCGTTTTTTTTAATGTAGCCATCATTAATATTTAAATTCTTAGCTACAAAATTAGATTGCAAAGAGAGAGGCTTAACAACCTTGGATTGAAGAGCAAAGTGCTTTAAAATACCTTGACAGCGTAAAGGTTTAAAATCATTTTGATTTAGCGAACAAGTAGTAACTTTAAAAAAGTTTTTCTGCTGGCTCGCTAGGGGTAAAGAAATCCCCAGTAATAAGTTCATGCAAAATATTTCCGCACAAGGCGGGAATAAACATTGCAGAAGCTGAAGTAATCCAGAGTTTCTGCACCGTCAGCATTAATCTGCCTGAAAATCATCGTCCATTAAGAAAACAGTATCTGCCTAAAATCTTTGTTAACAAAATCTTGATGCTCTTGAGGCAAATAGAAGGTTTCCTTGGTACAAACTCATTGCTTGTTTAATACATCAATGAGTCAGGCAAAAGCTTCCGGGTCTGTTCCCGCAAATAATTGTTTACATCACGCGCAGTCTGTTGGCGCATAGCTTCTTTGGCAACATTTTCAGCATCTTTAAGGTTCACCATCCGGATAAATTGCTTTATCTCCGGTATACTATGCGGTGAAACACTTAACTGCCTAATTCCTAAGCCAAGAAACAACATTGTATATATCAGGTCTCCACTCATCTCGCCACACACATTCAAGGCAACATTGGAGTGTTTCGCAGCCTTAACAACCATTTCAATCAACCGTAAAACGGCAGGATCTCCTGGGTTGTATAACGAGGCAACATCCTCGTTGGACCTATCTGCTGCTAAAGTGTACTGTACCAAATCATTTGTGCCAATGGAAAAGAAACTCACTTCTTTTGCCATTAATTCTGAAAGAATGGCAGCAGAAGGAACTTCAATCATGGTTCCAATCGGAATATCTTTATTAAAGGGTACTTTTTCCTCAAAAAGGTCTTCTTTGACCTCCGAAACGATCATTTTAGCCTGTCGAAGCTCTAAAACCGTTGAAATCATAGGAAAAAGTAACTGAATATTTCCATAAACACTAGCGCGCAAAATCGCCCGAAGTTGGGTTTTAAATAAGCCAATATTTCTAAGGCAAAGCCTGATACTTCGAAGACCAAGGAACGGGTTCTTTTCGGGGATGTGCAAATTAGAAAAAGCAGCCAATTTATCGCCACCTAAGTCCAAAGTCCGGATCACGACCGGCCTATCCTTCCCCATGGCTTGAACCACTTCTTTGTAAGCCTCAAATTGCTCATCTTCGGTTGGAACAGCATCTTTTCCCATGAAAAGAAATTCCGTTCGATAAAGACCTATTCCCTGCGCCCCTTTATCAAGACAATGCTTGGTTTCATGTGGAAACTCAATATTTCCAAGCAACTTAACCTCAACACCATCCTGAGTAATTGCAGGAAGATCACGAAGGCTTTCAAGGGAGGCATCTAGCGATACTATGTCCGTCTGGGTTTTTTGGTACCTTCGCAAGGTTTCAGCATCGGGGTCAATGATAAGGAGGCCGGCATTACCATCCACGATTACAATATCACCGCCAGTCACTTCGGAAATAAATTTCCCCAAGCCAACAACAGCTGGTATTTCAAGGGCACCAGCCAGAATAGAGGTGTGACTTGTCCTACCACCCGCCTCCGTCGCAAAAGCATGCACCAACTTGGTGTTTAACTTTGCAGTCTCACTGGGGGAAAGATCATGTGCAAGAATAACGACAGGCTCACTCAAGGAATTAAGCCCTTCCTTGCGTTGCCCGATCAACTTTCCAAGAATTTGTTTTTCAATGTCAAATAGGTCTGTGGCGCGCGATGCCATTCTTGCATCAGGAAGACTTTGTATTTCTTTAATATGCTTGCGCATTACCAGACTAAGTGCATATTCTGCGGTAAAGAATTTTTTCGAAATCAGTGATTCAATTTCGCCAAGAAGAAATGGATCTTCAATCATCTGGGCATGAGCGCCCAATATAGCACCGTACTGAGTACCAACTTTAGTTGCAATTATAGCTTGATTTGAGCGTACCTCGATTGCTGCGTCTCGAATACCAATCTTAAGCCGTTCAAATTCGTCAACCACTTCAGAAGCACTGATCGACCTTTGGGGAATCAAATACCCTTCGGTGTCAAGCAACAAAGCAGGGCCTATAACAACCCCTGGATAAACCGGTATTCCTCGATAAACTTCCATCAGCACCTTGTTCCAAACAAATAAACAACATCAATCCAAAACAGAAACATCTTCCTCTGCGAGAACTTTTTCAAGTTCTTGCAAAGCCAAATGGGAGTCAGATCCAAAAACTTCGAGAGTCACTTCGCTATCTTCACCTGCAGCAACAAGCATAAGTTCGAACATGCTTTTGCCGTTAAAAACCTGACCTTCCCAAGTCAGTTTAACTTCAGAAGCAAAACGGGATGCAGCCTCAACAAATGCAGCTTTAGGCCGCATATGAAACCCATTTGGGTTTTTAATTTTAACAACTCTTTTCAGAAGTTCATGGCTCGCATCTTCCACCAAAAGATCTCCAATAATTTCCGCAACCAAAACTGCCAAACTACATTTTTGAGTACTGATTCATCTGCTCAAACAACTGATCGGCAGTGGTACAGGCCCTTAAAGCCTTCACCAAAGGATCATCGCGAAGTACTCTCGAAACAGTTTCAAGAGCTCGCAAATGGACTACAGGTTGATCGACAGGCGAAATTATCAGCACAAACACGAAGACTGGTTCTCCATCTCTGCTGCCAAAACTAACCCCAGAAGGAGAAATACCCAAAACCCCAACCAATTTGTCTACGCCACTGTATTTCGTATGAGGAATGGCAATCCCATCACCAATACCAGTTGAACCTAACAATTCTCGTTTAAGCACGGCTTTGATTATGTCTTCAACATCCACATCCTTAAAGCAACCATTGCGACAGAGGCTTTCTAAAAGCTCTCGAATCACGCCTTCTTTATCGGTGGCATTAAGTTCTGGAACAATGGCAGAACGCACTATGAAGTCCGACATTCGCATTTTGATTCACCATCCCTCTCATCTAAAATGCAATATTTAAAGCGATTTGGGAAGTTCACCCATTGGCGGTGTTTTACGATGGTCTTGTATCTTTTCCTTATACTTCCGAATCTGATGCTCAACCTTATCGATCACTAAATCCACAGCCGTGTATAGGTCTGGGTTTTCTTCCTTAGCAAAAAAATCATGTTTATGCTCTGCATTAACAGCAAGTTCAACCACTTTCATATCTTTTTGATGATCTAATGTTACTTCAATCATGGATATACGGGCAAAAAAATGGAGGAGTTTCCCTGCTTTTTCTTGGATATGCTTTTGAACTTCCTCACTAACATGGCCATGTCGAGTCGAAATTTTAATTTGCACAATGATTCTCCTAGGTTCAGAGTTGCCCAATTCTCTAGTATGCGGGCTTTCATAAAAGCTCAGCCTATTCAACTTACATTCTAAGCCATCTTATTGCGAAACCGCTTAGAATTCAATTCATAACAATATAAACAAAGAAACTCTTTCCTCAAATCGGGAAGAAAGAGTTTCATCTTTACCACCTTATCTTAAACCAATAAAAGACAAAAGCATCAACTTCGACATGCGGAATTATTAAGATTTACCCAATTACCATTTTCCGTTGAACTAGAAACACATCTGGTAATGAAGTTCATACCATCCACCCCATCATAAACATTGGGATAAAGTGTGTTCTTTCCTGCAAATTTCTCACCGTTCAATTTGCGTATAATATCATCGTAAGTTGCATTATAAATGTTGGCAAATGCCTCTAAAAAAGCTTCTGGATGGCCACTAGGAAGCCTACACGAGGCTTTCGCCATATCTCCCATAAACGGGGCATTTGGATCCCGTGTAAACAAACGATGCGGCTGACCGTTTGTTCTTACCCACATTTTATTTGGCTCTTCCTGGTGCCACTCTAACGAGCCTTTCGTTCCGTCAATTTCGATGAAAAGATCGTTTTCACGACCATGTGATATCTGGGAAGCCGTTACGGTTCCCAAGGCACCATTCTGAAAACGAATCACAGCAGTGCCATAATCATCCAAAGCCCGGCCAGCTTCAAATACTTTTAAATGGCAGGAAATCTGCATGGGCAAAAGGCCAGTCATATAGCGTGCAAGGTTATAGGCGTGAGTTGCGATATCACCAAAACAACCAGATGCTCCAGATTTTGTAGGGTCAGTCCGCCAACCGGCCTGCTTCTGGCCAGAAACTTCTAACCGGGTTCGAAGCCATCCCTGAATATAAAAAGCCCGGATAGCATTTATCTCACCTAATTCACCAGAAAGTATCATTTCTCGAGCTTGGCGAACTAGGGGATAGCCCGTGTAATTATGAGTCAAAGCAAATACCACATTCGACTTCTCCACTACCTTAACCAACTCCTCCGCTTGCGCTAGATCAAAAGTCATGGGCTTATCACAAATCACATTAATCCCAGCCTCTGCAAAGCTTTTTGCAATTTCAAAATGTGTATGATTAGGGGTAGCAATTGAAACAAAATCGATTCTCTGGCCAACAGGTAAGGCCAACTCTTTTGAAATCATTTCTTGGTAAGAACCGTAGGCCCTTTCAGGCTTGATATCGTAAACGGAAGCAGAATCTTTGGCTCGCTCAGGATTCGAAGATAAAGCACCCGCAACAAGTGAGGCCCTATTATCCAAAACACCAGCAATACTGTGGACTTTGCCAATAAATGAACCTTGACCGCCACCCACAAGCCCCATGTTTAATTTTCTGTTCAATAGTCCATTCATAACTACTTCCTTAGTTTAAAGTTCATGACGATGCATAAGCACATTTGCACATCTTGCGATGTTCAGATGCGACTTGCAACAGTGGATTTACCTCTTTTCGAGGAATTTCTCAAACAGATTTTTTGTAATTTTCTGCACCCTCTCATCAGGGCCCTGCGGCCTGCCATGATGCGAAATCGGAGGCATGTGACCTGGTGGTTGGGTTAACCCCTGTGCCCAGAAAATAGTGGAAGCATTGAATACAAGGTTACCGTTAGGCCCCGGATAAATCGTGGAGGTGTAATGCGATTCCACATCATTTCCAGTATAGGTCGGGCCTTCTGCTATCACTTCCAGCCCAGTGATTGCTGCTGGTTCACCATGGAACTCCCAACCCACTAAGCCAGAAATTTTATCTCCTTTTTTCATTCCAGTACCATTAAAGAGCCAGTGCTCTGGCTTGGTTACAATCCAATCACCAGAACCATTAAAAGGGGTTACTGTCTGGGCACCAATAAGCGTGGACTCATTTGGGCCATCAAGATTTAAATCAACCATGAAAGGTTTTTCTTTGGGCCTGACCCCGCCATACCTTCCTGCACGGGTTAAAGTCCTGTTTGCAACATTTTTTGTGGAAGCAGAGTAGGGGGTTACAAAGCAAACAGAATTACCCGAAAGAAAAGCTGCATGAACACCTTTATTAACAGCATTTTTGACATTGTTAAATTGTTCCAAACTCCAATATTCGTCATGCCCTACAGAAAGAAAAGCCTTAACACGGTGCAACTCATCAGCATTGGAATGAACATCTGAATTTGAACAATAAGTAAGATCGTACCCTTCTTTTTCCATCCAAAAAGCTAAAGGAAACTCCCAAAGCAAAAACTCACCTGAACCCTGCGACAATGGATTATCA
>Ga0208363_1000020_pt1 | contig 46187 bp, 39 predicted proteins | sample LakMenEpi03May11_FD_150666 | JGI IMG/M metagenome (GOLD analysis project Ga0208363, IMG submission 150666) | Freshwater microbial communities from Lake Mendota, WI - 03MAY2011 deep hole epilimnion (SPAdes) | ecosystem: Environmental > Aquatic > Freshwater > Lake > Epilimnion/Euphotic zone ...
TCATCCATATTGCCAAGTGCTTTACAAATAATGATGGTGAGTGTTTTTTATAACAAGAATTGCCTAATTAGATTTCTACGCCTATGCTTGAAGAAGGTTGTGAATTAGAAATATCTTCGGAAGCTTGATTTATGCAATGGATATTGAAAGTATTTGGGCAGAGGCCAAGATTACAAGATTGGGAGAATCGTGCTGCTTCTCCTACCGTAGAGCAAGGGCCACGCCCCAAAGATAACCGCGATTGTTTTGAACGAGAGGTAGCAAAGGAAGCCTTGGGTGTACCAGAGCAAGGCGGGCCGCATCAACGGGTTGCAAAATCTATCATGGCTTATGAGATATTTCCACCTGAAGTGGTGTCTCCTGTTTTGCATCGATCACCAATTCAGGTGGGTGATACGGTTGGCATATTGTTTCATTTTTTGCCTAGTGTTGATTTGTTTTGTGGGGCAATTGTTCTTGAATGTTTTGATGAGGCAAGGGATGAAATTTGGCGAACCGGGTTTAAGTATCGCACTTTGTCGGGGCATCCAGAACTTGGTGAAGAAACTTTCAGTGTCGAGAAAAATATGAATACTGGAACAGTGGTAGTGGCACTGCGATCGTGGTCAAGGGCAGGAACATGGTTAACCTGGCTTGCATGGCCTTACACCCGGTATAGCCAGATCCGTGCTAATAAATCTGCATTGGCATATCTTGCAATGGTAGCAGCGCAAAAATTTTCCCTTTCAAAATGAAATTAACCAATCAGTTTAAAGGTAGATTTTACATTCCCAAGTGCAACTATTACAATTTTTTGAAAGAACCACTCTTAGGTCATGGGTGTATCAAAAAGGTTGAGTTGGCAAGATGTTCAGCTTATGCGGTGGAAGGCTAGCGAGGTAAATCAGATTTTTTGAAAAAAGGCTCAAGGTGGAAAGCAGGTGTGGAAATAAGGTGTCATATTTGGCAAGTAAGGTAATAAAAGGGTGCCTTTAGATTCCAGATCGGTCAGTTAATGAATATTTTGGAAAATTTAGGCATCATGGCACAAGGGTTGCCATCTTTATTACGCTGTTAAAAGTTTTTAAAGAAGATGAAGAGGTGGGGTATGAGCCAGAGAGATTCAAATATGTTGTTTTTGAAGGATATGCTGGAACATTTGGTTTCTTGCCAGCAGCAATTGCAATGGACGACCGACAGCCAAGCTGTGCATGTTTTGACCGAAGTGATGCTAAGAGATTTGGAAAGATGCAACAAGTTATGTGAAAGCATCAAACGGAAAGCAAGTCATGCGGTAGCAGTCTAGCAATTACAAAGCTGACTAGAAAACTTTAATCAAAAGCAAAAACCAGTGTGCCAAAAGGCATGCTGGTTTTTTTTCGTATTCGTGTGATTGGCATAGCTAAAATAATCGTCACATCTTCGCTAGTTTTTGCGAACGGCAAAAGCCAAACGATCTGTATAGGTGGAAGCATAATAGCAAGAACCTTCGGTACAAAGGTCGTAGTGGATATTCTCGGTCGAAAAGATAATCCGATAAGAACATTGTAGATTGCAGCCGGCGTAGGAAACGCCAGGCACCTGGAGCGTTAGGTTCCCGGCTGAATCACTCGCCGATTGAAATATGTCATCTGTGTGGATGGCTAAGGCGGAGTGATGTAGTCCACCCGGGGAAGTTTCAGGGCCAGCTTGTAAAAGACAAGCCACCCCCGACCCAAGTTTTAACGAGGAGTTACGATGAAGAGGATGCGCATGGTAGCGCCGCTGTTGGCAGTTCTGGTTGGCTTGTTTGCCACCCAAAATGTGTCAGCCTCAAACTGCGGTGCAGGTAAGTACAATGCTTCTGGCTCGCCTTGCTGCGATGCCCAGAGTTGTTTTTCTTCTGCCACCGGGCAGATGAGAGAAAATTTCCGCCTTGTTGTGGACAATGTCCTGGGCAAGCGCTGGTTGACTTCCTACACCACAGTACAGGAAACAACCATGAAGCAAGTCACGAAGACTTGCTACAAAGACGAAGCCCGCACCTGCTACAAGAAGTGCTATGAAACGGTCTTCAAAAATGTTGAAGAACAAGTTCAGAAAAAAGTGATTGAAACCGCTTACAAAGATTGCGAATACACCGTATGCAAGCCAGTCAAGAAGACTTGCATGAAGGAAGTTACTTCCACGGTTTGCAAGCCTGTTTGCGAAACTCACTACAAAGATTGCAAGTATACCATTTGCAAGCGCGTTCCAGTTCAATGCGAAAAGGAATGCTGCTACACCGTTTGCAAACCCGTAACTGAAGTGCATTGCCACAAGGTTACCTGCCAGTTGCAGAAGAAAATCTGCGAACAGCATGAAAAGGAATGCAAGTATACCGTTTGCAAACCTGTACAAGAAACTTGCATCAAGGAAGTTAAATGTGTACAGAACAAGAAGGTTATTGAAAATTGCGTAAAAGAAGTCAAGTGTGTTGAATACAAGAACGTACAAGAAACGATTGAAAAAGAAATCGTCAAAACTGTATGGAAGCCTGTTGAAACCACCAAGAATGTTTCACGCAGAGTTGGCGAATGGGTTGTAGAAAACTACACCATCCCCGCAACCACCAAAACCCAGTGGGTTCGTACACCTAGCGAATCGGTGTTTGATCCTGCTACCTGCCGTACTGTTTGCAAACCAGGCAAGTTGACCCGCGTTTGCTGCGAAGTTCCTGCGAAGGAATGCTGCCGTAAGGTGTTCAAAGTTAACACTGTTTGCGAACAAGTTACTTGCAAATCTTATGTAAGGGAATGTGTTAAGGAAAAAGTTCCAGTAACCGTATGCAAAAAAGTTGCTGTCTGCACTGTAAAGAAAGTTCCTTACACTGTATGCAAAGTCGTTCCTGAAACCATCATCAAGAAAGTTCCTTACACTGTAACCAGGATGGTTCCTGAAACCATTGTAAAGAAAATTCCTTATACCGTCAGCAAGACCATTCGTGGTGCTTATGTTGATGGCAAGGGTGTTGGCCACGGCGAAGCTGGTTCTGATAAGGCTGATGGCAAGAACGGTAATGGCAAGGGTGGCGATGCCAAGAATGGCAACGACGGCAAGGGCTCCAATGGCAATGCAGGCAACGATGCTGGCAAACCTTGGGTCTTCACCGAAGGCGCAACTTTTGACAAAACCTACACTACCACTTCCACCAAGATGGTTCGTGAAACCCAGATCAAGAAAGTTCCTTACACTGTCTACAAGACTGTGACTGAGGAAGCTGTAAAGAAGGTTCCTTACACCGTAGTCAAGATGGTTCCTGAAACCGTCAAGAAGATGGTGCCTGTAACCGTCACCGAAATGGAAACCACGAAGTGCGTAAAGAAAGTTCCTTACAAGGTATGCCGAACTGAAACCGTAACCGTATGCAAGAGAGTTCCTGAAACGATCTGCAAGATGGTACCTTACACGGTTAATGTAAAGGTTCCTTACAAGGTAACTGAATGTGTACCAGTAACCGTATGCAAGAGGGTCAAAGTTGATCCTTGTGACAACGGCAAATGTGGCAAGAACGAATGCGATCCTTGCAAGGAAAAGCTCCTTGATAAGATTTTCCGCAACCGCCTTTGCTGCAAGAATCCTTGCGAAGATAGCTGCGCTCCAGCAAAAATCGAGGCAACACCTGCCAAGTAATTAGCTGAGCGAGTTAAAATAAGACCGGCCCCAAGAATCATTCTTGGGGCCGGTTTTTTTATTTCCATATCTGCCCCGAAAGCATTAAGTCAGAGCCGGAAGCGTAAGCGACGGTAAGGGAAGAAAAAGCAATCCGTCGCTAACGTATCCGACTCAGAAAAGAATCGAAAGATAATTGCAGTAGTTAAATATGTTTATTTATGTAAAGATTTCTCTTGTGAAATTACATTCGTAATAAGTTAATCAGAGCCGGAAGCGTAAGCGACGGAAAATAGATTCCCCGCAAATGGTTGGAAGAAGCCCTTATGCCTCAAGAACCCCTAGCTTACTTTATTACCTTTACCACCTATGGAACTTGGTTGCAGGGCCGCAATCCGGGGTGGGTTGATCGAGAACATAATGAATACGGTGCCCCAATTCTCAAAGCTGACATTGAACGAGAATCTGCCCATCGCACTAAGTTGAGACAAGCTGAATATCGTCTTGACGAACCCCGTTGTGCGATCGTCTTAAGAACCATCCTTGAAGTGGTGGCTAACCGCAAATGGCGGGCGTTGGCGGTTCATGTGCGGACCAATCACGTGCATATTGTAGTTTCTGCAGGGGTGAAGCCAGAAAAGGTCCTGGCGGATTGTAAAGCCTGGGCAAGCAGGCAGTTGCGTGAAGAATTCAATGAGGATGCTGCTCGCGATCGCTGGACTCAGCATGGAAGTACAATCTATCTCTGGAGCGAGGCATCGGTTGCAGAGAAGGTGGAATATGTTGTCAACGGTCAAGGAAGCCCCATGTCTGTATTTGATTATCGCAGATGATTAGTTTGTGCAATCAGAGCCGGAAGCGTGAGCGACGGTAAGGGAAGAAAAAGCAGTCCGTCGCTCACGCTTCCGGCTCAGAAAAGCAGTCCGTCGCTCACGCTTGCGGCTCAGAAAAGCAGTCCGTCGCTCACGCTTCCGGCTCAGAAAAGCAGTCCGTCGCTCACGCTTCCGGCTCAGAAAAGCCAACCGCCACTGAATATTATTGTTACAATGTCGCAACGATGTGCCTAAAGCAATTAGCTAATTGGCCAAGTCTCTGAGGGAATTTGCGATGACTAGTAGATTAGCCGGCCTATTCTTGATGTTAAGTTTGGCCCTGCATTTGGGTTGCGCTCAGGAAAAAGAAAGCCCTGCTGCCAAACCGCTCCCCAATGATGCTAAAAAGGTGGAAGCCAAGAAGGTGCCTGTAGGTCCGAACATTCTTTTTGAAGTTGATGGCGAAACCCGAAAAGTCTGGGTCAGCGCAGAGGTTTGTAGAACCATGGGGCCTTTGGAGCAATTGCTTTGCAGGAAAGGAACCAAGGAGCACGAATCTGTTCTTATTGCAGATATTGATGCCCGCGATTTGCATAAAGCCCTGATGCTTGCGCGTGGCGAACCCGGCTCGCCCGTTACCTTCCGCCCAGAATACAAAGCTGCAACGGGTTCTGTAATTCGCATCACCTTGATGTATGAAAAAGATGGCAAGAAATTAAGCGTGCCCGCACAGGATTGGGTGCGCGATACTAAATCAATGAAAGCTTTGGCACATGATTGGGTTTTCGCAGGCAGTAGATTTGTTCCCGATCCACTCGATAAAAACAAACCCCCCATCTACCTTGCAAACGAAGGCGATGTTATTTGTGTCAGCAATTTTGAATCTGCCTTGCTGGATCTTCCAATCGAAAGCAGCAAGCAGAACGCTGATGTGCAATTCGAGGCTTTTACTGAGAATATTCCGCCCGATGGCACTAAGGTTGCTGTCTGTTTAGAAGTGATACCGCCTACAACAAAAAAACCATGATTGATTGTTTTTGTTGCATTTGGTTTTGCTTAAGGTTAAACCAGAGTAGTTGTATTGTTGTGGCCTAGGCCACTTAGGATAATTCCCACCAAGTCAGGAAACCCAAGATGAATAGTAGACTTAAATTGACTCGTCGTAGTGCCATTAAAACCATGGGTATTGCGCTTACTGCTCCAATGGTTTTCAAACGTTTCACTCAGGCAGCACCTAGCGAAACCCTGATGCATGCCAGTTTTGGTGCGGGCGGCATGGCTCGTTCAGACATCAATTCGCTTACTGCGAGCAAAAACCTCAAGCTGGTTGCTGTTGCAGATGTGGATAAAAGCAGACTCGAAGAATTGAAGAAATCATTTCCTGATGTGAAGGTGTATACCGATTGGCGAGAATTGCTCGATAAGGAAAAAGGTTTGAACTCTGCGAACATCTCTACACCTGACCATATGCATGCTCCAATCACCATGCGAGCCATGCAGCAGGGGTTGAATGTCTACACGCAGAAACCTCTTACTCAATCCATTTATGAATCGAGACAGCTAACCAAGGTTGCAGCAGAGAAAAAACTCGTCACACAGATGGGTATTCAAATTCATTCGCATGAAGTTCATAAGACCGTGGTCAATGCAATCCAGACCGGCGTTGTTGGTAAGGTGAAGGAGATTTATAGCTGGAGTGGCAAGCAATGGGGCGATAAAGGCCCACGACCTGAAAAAACTGATGCTGTTCCTGCAACACTTGATTGGAATGGCTGGCTAGGTGTTGCTGCAGAACGACCTTATATCACAGGTTATTATCATCCCGGCAATTGGCGCAAACGATTAGATTTCGGCACAGGTACTTTCGGAGATATGGGCTGCCATATCCTTGATCCTGTTTTTAGTTCCGTTGCTTTTACCTACCCTAATTCAGTTATCTGTCTGCAAGGTGGCACCGGCCCTGATAGTTGGGGCCTTGATAATCAGGTTCGGTATACCTTCCCAGGAACCAAGTTCACCACGGATACGGTTACACTCAATTGGTTCGATGGTAGCCTGAGGCCGGGCAAGGAAGTTCAAGCTTTGCTGGGCGATCGCAAGATTACTGATCAAGGCTCGATATACATTGGCACCACGGGTGTCTTGTATTCTCCTTATATTGGTGCTCCTGTTCTTTTCCCAACAGAAAAAGGCAAGGATATCCCCATTGTTAAAATCCCAGGTGACAATCATTATCTGCAATGGGTGGAAGCTTGCAGGGGCAATGGCGCTGCTTCTGCTCCATTCAGTTATTCTGGCCCAATGACCGAATCTGTTTTATTGGGTACAATGTCTACCCGATTTCCCAAGCAGGAATTGACTTGGAATGCAGAGAAAATGGAGATCACCAACTTCAAGGATGCGAACCAGTTTGTGCGTAAGACCTACCGCAAGGGTTATGAAGTTGAAGGCTTGTAATTTATTCGTTCGTCAAGTGAAAAGGCTCAACGAAAAAGGCTCCTTGTAATCAAGGGGCCTTTTTAATTTGAAGCTTGCTCGAAGGTTACCAGATATCTTAAGATTCATGTATACTGTTCAGGGATATGGTAGATTTCCTACTTCTGGAGAAATGTTAAATGCGAATGTTGATTCAAAAATTCATGGCTGTGCTTTTAGGTATCACGATGTTTGCAACATCGGTTCTGGCCTGCTCACGCGCCTTGTGGAATACCGATGGCCATGCTGTGACTGTTGGTAGAAATATGGATTGGATCAATAACATGGCGGTTGATTTCTTTGTCATCCCCCGTGGAATTGAGCGGGATGGGTTGGTAGGCCCAAACTCTGTTAAGTGGAAATCCAAGTACGGGCAGTTGGCATTGGTGCGCGAGGGTGCGGGGGTCGTAGATGGTGTTAACGAAAAAGGCCTTGCTGGGCATATGTTGTGGCTTGGCGCTTCGGATTATGGTGCCCGTGATCTAAACCGACCAGCGATGAGCTTGGGGGTTTGGTTGCAATATTGTTTGGATAACTTTGCTTCTGTTGCGGAAGTTGCTGCTGCATTCGAGAAAGATCCCTTTCAAATTGTTACCACTAAATTTGATGGATTGAAAGCAAGTACACATTTAGCGTTCGAAGATTCTACAGGGGATTCTGTTATCATCGAATATCAAAATGGAAAACCAAAGGTATACCATAGCCGTAAGCATACGGTGATGACCAATGACCCAGTGTTTTCAAAGCAATTGGAGAAATTGGCCAACTATAAAGGCTTTGGCGGAAATGACCCACTGCCCGGAAGCAGTGCTGCAGCAGATCGTTTTGTTCGGGCTGCATATTATTTGCAGGGATTACCCAAAGCTTCAAATAATCGTGAATCTGTGGCTTATGTTTTTAGCGTGATGCGAAATGTTTCACAGCCTTTTTCAGAAATCGATCTCAAGGCAATTGTTTCGGGCCAACCGCACAATAGCCCCACCCGCTGGCGTACGGTCATCGATCTCACCAACGGGAATTTTTATTACGAATCCACTCTTTCTCCCAATATCATCTGGGTCAACTTCAAAGAACTTGATTTCAGCACAGCTTCTGGACTGCGGAAGATGGATTTACAGGGAGACAATTTGATAGGCGATTCTACAAAAGGTTTCAAACCAGCGAAGGGTTTTTCAGTCTTGAAGCCAGAGTAATAGCGGCCTATACCGTTTTGCTCGAATGCTTGTAATCAGTTTTTAGCTGAAAGGCTTAACGATAATGTGGCTCATCAAGGCATCTCTTCGTAATCCGTACATGGTTGCAGCGTTTGTCTTCATGCTGATTATTCTGGGTTCGCTTTCAATTTTAAGCATTCCCATAGATATTCTGCCTGTGTTCAAGGCGCCTGCAGTGCAAGTGCTGACTTATTACCCCGGTATGCCTGCTTCTTCGATAGAGAAAACCATCACCAATAGGATCGAGCGCTGGGTGAATCAGGCACCTGGTGCTCGATTGGTGGAATCAAGGTCGGTGCCCGGCGTGAGTGTGGTTAAAGTATACTTTGATAGCTTGAAGAAGGAACCGCAGTCGAACCTACGCTTTTTAGTTTTGGTGATTAAGCATGGTTTAAAATCGATGTTAATAAAATTGGGTTTGGAGTGAAAAACCAACGATGCAATTAACTTGAAACAATATGCTCTTGTAAATCGAGCTAATAAATATATTCAAGTAGAAAACGTTTTAAACTGAGATCCCCTATTTGTTTAAATCAAAGTACGATTAATTACGAATAGGTAGATGCTAATTAAATGTTAAAATGAAACTTAACAATATCATGGCGTAATAAAACTTAAGGAACAATATTTTTAGGTGGTAATGCTTGAACTGGTAGATCTGTTTTTTTTGCATTATCCAAGGCGGCTAGAGGCGGTTCACCTATTGCCATGTAAAGTTCGAATTGGGCTCGGTTAAAATCAAGCACTTCTGCAAGATAGAGATTTCTAGCCCGATTAATTTCCTGAATGGCAAGCAAAGGTTCTAAGGCGTCATATTCTTCTCTGGGACTTATCAAACCAAAGGAAGTAGCTAGAAGTTTTCTATATAACTCCTCAACTTGCACAACAGCTTTTTGTGCGGATTCAAGAGTTTCAAATTTAGCTGCAGCGATTCGGGCAGACTCTGCGACCTCGGCTGTTGTTATGGCTTGAACCTCAGTAACCTCGAAAAGAGATTCTTCTAATTGGGCTCTGCGTTCGCGAATTTGGGCGAGGTTGCCTAATCCGAAATTTCTTAATTCCCAGTTGGCTTGTAAAAGAATATCTTCTCTTCCTCCAGTGTCACCTATAAAGCCGTTTTTCCCACCACCGAAAACACCCCCAAGATAATCCATTTGCAGCTTAGGAATTAAAGGCTGACTTTTTGCCAACCTAAGTCTTTCGTTTGCAGCACCTGCCATAAATCGACTTACATTCAATTCTGGTCGATTCATAACAGCTAATTCCATAAGGTTTTCCAATGTTTTATCCTGGGAAATCAAAACTAAGGGGTATATACCATCAGAAGGAACCAATAAGGTTTCTGGAGGTAGTAGCAGAACTTTTGCCAATCTAGCAGCAGCGGCGCCTGCCTGCCCTTCCAAATCTATTCTTTCCTGTTTTCTCAAAAACATTTCCGTCATGGCACGATTCAAATCACCCTTTGTTTTAGACAAACCAGCTTTGTCTGCGATTTGTGCACGATCGATCATTTGATTGATCCGGTCCAAAACCTCATTATTAATTGCCAATCTGCCGTGAACTCTAGCTAATTCATAATAATTAATGGCGGCGGAAAGTTGGGTTTTGTTTCTAACTGCTCTTGCTGCTTCTCCTGTTGCTCTTAATTGTTGCATGCGCACCAGGGGTTCAAAAATAGCTTCTGCAGCATCCACCCGTAGACTGGGACCTCCAAGCCCATACATATTAGATCTGCTTACTGTAAACGTGTCTCCACGCCGATTCTGGTCTACCCCGTCATGGCGAAAATAACCTGGCCCAAAAGACAAAGATGGTACAAACAATAGGTTTGCAAGGTCTTGACGGGCTTGTGCAGCTTTTACTCTAGCTTGGGCGATTGAAATTAAAGGACTATTGGTGTCCGCTAGGCGGATCGAAGTAGCTAAATCAATTGGGTAAGCCTTGGTTTGTTCATTGGCGTAATTATTAACGGGCCTTTCCTTTGAAGATGCATACGGTTTCCTAGTCGTTTTGGAATCCGGCATTGGCAATGAAGGTGTTGTTATCTGGGCCAGCAAATATGCTGGAAGAAAAATAAATAAAACTAACTGGTAAATCATGATTCTCATTATGGATTTACCTCTTTGAATTCCACTTCCATGTTTTCAACCAATTCCGATTGTCTGTTTACCACAACTTTATCATTGGCATTAAGATATCTCCAATGAGATTCAATTTTTTCGTCGGCTACAAGAATTACAGTTTCTTTGCCATCATCCATTTCAATTTTTGCATTTAAGATTTTAACTTTTTTGTCAATAACTACAAATACTACAGGTTTCCCATTTTTTCTAATCACGGCATTACTGGGTAGAACACCAGCGTTATGCAAATTTTGTAGCTCGATTTTCATAGTTCCAGTAATTCCAAGTAAAAGGTGGTTCATTTGTTCAGGTTTTAAAAGAATGGAATTTTCCAGCATTCTTTTCTCTCCCATGTCCATTTCCAAATCCACTTCTACTCCAACAGATCTATCTGCTGAATTTATTAAGGGTGAAAATCTAGATATAGTTCCCTTTATGATCAGATTTGGGTATTGGCTAAAATTAATTTCCACGGGTGTTTTTGTTGATAAACCAGAAATTGCCGTATCTGGAAAACGAGCCGTAACCCGAAGATGCTGATTTGATACCACAATTAATATTGGATCTTTTGCTACACCGGAAGGTGGGGTAACAAAATCTCCGACATCGGCAGATCTTTTGACGACAATACCATTAAATGGCGCCTTGATATATGCCATACCAAGTTGAGCTTCAGCCTTTTGCAATTCTTTGGCAGCAACATCAATTGCTGACTTCTTGTTTGCCAGTTCATTTTCTGAGACAATAATTTCCAATTCTTTTTCTTTTAATGAACCTTTGGCTTGTTCTATTCCTGCGCGTGCAACCTCTATTCCTGCTATAGCTGCCTGAAATTCTCGATTTTGCTCATCCAGCAACCCTAACGATATGCTTTCATCCTTTGCAAGTATTTTAAATCTTTCTAATCTACTGCTACGAAATTCACTAATTGCGTTTGCCTGGATAAGTGAGGATTCAGCTTGCTTGATCCGACTGTTGGCAGCAATGATACCCGCTTTTGCTCGTTCCCAAATTGCCTGGCCAGTTTTATACTCAATTTCTTTTTGCTTTACTATTTGTTTTTTTAATTCCACATCAGCTTTTACATCAGGTACATCGAGTTCAAGCAGAATTTCATTTACTGTGATTTTATTACCTATATGCTTTGTGATTTTTTTCACTATCCCGGGAAGCCTAGAATTCAGTTCCGCCTTTTCATAAGGTTCTAACACGCATAATTGGGTTGAACTGATTGCGGTGGAAGCCAAAACCTTAGGTGAAACAACTTGAACGGTTTTTTTTACATTGACGTTCTTGTTTTTCACCAAGGGCAATAAATCTTTGTTAGAACTAAATATAAAATAGCCTATGATAGCCAAGACGATAAATCCAAGAGTTACAAGCAGAATTTTTCTTTTCATCCCCTAGCCTCTTTCTTTTGAAAGTCATCAATCATTGCCAGTAAAACTGGGACCATGAATAGGGATAAAGCTGTTGCAGTTATCAAACCGCCTATTACTGCGCGAGCAAGTGGCATTAGGGTTTCAGTACCGGGGCTTAAACCGAGTGCCAATGGCAACAGATCGAGGCTTGTTGCTAGGAAAGTCATTAATATGGCTCGAAAACGTAATGATCCTGCCTTTGATGCCCTTTCAAACCCCAATAATCCATTTTCAGATTTCAATTTGTTCGCACAATCCACCACCAATACGCCCTGGGAAACGACGATACCTGTCAAAAAAACAAGACCCATAATTGATTGGATATTGATTGGCGTATTAGTAACAAACAAAGTAACCAATACTCCTGCAAAACCAGGGATAATTCCGACAAGTATAACCATTGGTGTAAGAAAAGATTGCATAAGTGGAACCATCAGTAAATAAACAAAAACAAGTGCAAGTATGAAGCCCAGGCCCAGACTGCGGAAAGTTTCTATCATTCTTCCATATTCGCCCACTAAGGAAATATTCAGTTTTCTCTCAGTCTTTAACTTTTCTACCAGTGGCTGGATTTCAGATGCAACAGCACCTAGATCCCGACCATCCACATTCACTAAAACTGATATTTTTCTTGCCAACTGTAAATGTTGGATTTCTACAGGGTTTTGGCCCTTATCCAATTCTATCAGTGAACCTAAAAATATAGGTTTACTTGTTGTACCACCTGTGACAGGGATGGATAGAATTTCTTCGATGGTTCTATCGGGATTTTCTGGGTACTGGACTGCCACAAAATATTGATTTCCTGATTTTGCATCGATCCAGAAATTCTTTTGTATGGATGCGCTCGAATTCATGGCGGCCACTACCTGCTGCGCTATATCCTTAGGTGTCAAACCAGCCTCTGCAGCTTTTTGTTTTAGAATATGTATCTTAAGCACTGGCAGATCATTTCGTTGTTGCAACCTAACATCCACCGCACCTGGGATTTCACGGATTTGTTTTTCTAATGTTTGAGCTGCATCCATGGCATCGGAAAGTTTTCCTCCCAAAATTGCAACTTCGATAGGGGAAGATGCTCCCTGATTCAATGCAGCTGATATAATACCTCCGCTATTAAAGCTGACTTTTAAATCAGCAAACAAGGCATCTTCTTGAATTGCATTACGGATGTCTCTGACATACTCTACGGTTTTTCGAGTCTTTTTATCTTCAAGTTGTATTCTTACAACACAATCCATCTGCCCGCTATTTTCTGTATAAGCAGCAGACCAATCAGTAGTTAGTCCGATTTCTGAAACCAATAACCGAAGATCATTTTTTGGAATAATCTGGCGGACTAGTTTTTCCACAGCGGAAATTCTTTCCTCGGTGCCATCCAAGCGTGAATCTGATGGAGCCTGAACCAATATATTAATCTGACCAGTATCCGTTGCAGGAAAAAACTCTTTGCCGATTGATGGCAGCAAAACCAGACTTAGCAAACTAAGGATCAAAATTCCGGGTAGAATTATCCAGCGAAACTTTTGGGCAATTTTTAATAAGTATAGATAATTAAAAGTTAAATTATCAAGCATATGTTCTATTGCATGGTGGGCTTTGCCGAAAAAACTCTTTTCTGTTAAATTCTGATTAGCAGGTTTTATCCATCGGGTTGCAAGCATGGGCACTAAAGTCCAGCACAGGAACAGGGTTCCCACCAACGCAAAACTGACAGCAATTGCAAGTGGTTTATAAAGGAAACCAGCGACTCCCGGGGTAAAGGCCACGGGTGCAAGGACCACCATCATAGCAAGTGTGGAGACAAGTACTGGCAATACCAATTCAGAAACCCCGCTTACAGCAGCACTCCTTGCATTCTTTCCCAATCCGTGATGCCTTTGGGTGTTTTCCAATACCACGATCACATTATCCACAAGAGGACCGATGGCAAGAAACAATCCTCCCAATGTCATTGCATTGATCGTATTGCCTGTCACATACAAACCTAAAATGGTGAATAATACGGCCAAGGGTAAAACTAAAAGGGCGATTGCGGTCATGCCCAAGCTACCCAAGAAAATAAAAATCATTATGGCCACCAAAATAGCGCCCAGAATACCCTCTTCTATTAGGCTTATTATGGCTTTCCGTATACCTTCTGATTGATCCATCACCCATTCTAGGGTGGTTCCCTCTGGCAGTGAATTTTGGATGGTTTCTAGGGAGTTGCGAACATTACTTGCAACTGCCAGGCTACTTGAACCACCTTGGCGATAGATCGGGACATAAACCTGCTGATCACCATCAACCCTGACCCTTGATGTTTGGATGAAAGAAGTGTCCTCGGCGTTTGCAAGGTCGCCGAGGGAGATGACGCTTCCACCAGGAACCCGGATGGGCAACTGGTTCAATTCCTCAACCTTTTCAACCATAGAATCAATTTCTAAAGCAATTTGTTTTTTTCCAAAGTAAGCGTTCCCAGGTGAACTTACCAAGTTCCCATCCTGCAAGCCTTTGATAATATCGGTTGGTGCCAGATTTCTTGCAACCATACGATTGCGGTCAAGATAAACCATGATAGTGCGATCTTTACCACCTACCACCACTGGTGCCACCACCCCCGGAAGCCCGCCTAGTCGGTTACGCAATTCAATTCTTGCGAGGTCCTTAATTTGGGATTCATCCATGGTTTGATTACGCACAACCATAATACCTAATGGTATAGTGGCTGTAGGATCAAATGGTAAAACCACAGGGGGTAAAGTATTCGGTGGCAGCGTTGGCAAAGTACTTAGGGCCAGCGAATTAGCCATGGTTAAAGCTGCGTTAGGGTCGGTTCCATCCCGGAAAGTAGCTCGAATAATACTGATCCCTGTTAAGGATCGGGATTCAATGCGATCCATCCCGGGTGCTTGATTAACCCATCGTTCCAGGCGGTTGGTAATTGTTCTTTCTACCGATGCTGCTGGCATTCCCTGAAAGTAGGTAAGTACCTGTACAGCAGGTGTATTAAAAGAAGGAAGAATATCTACAGGAATAGAGATTAAAGCCACAATCCCAAGCACAGCGATAAGCATTGCAAATACAACAATGCCGTAAAGACTATCAGCAAAATAATTAATGAGCGGCTTCAAACAAATTCCTTTCTAATTTTAGATACATAAGCTATCGACATTTAAATGGATTCAAAATAATGAATGCTTGATTCCTATAACAGTTGAATATGAAACTACAACCCCAATATATTCGCTAGACCTCCCATTTTTTCAAATTAAAAAAAGCCTTTGAATTAATCAGGTTGGGAACTTGACTTGTTAACCCTTCGAGGCTGGGAAGTTTTGGAGTTCTTTGGGCTCTAGGGAAAATTTAGGTGTAGCTGGGATTTCGGGTTTGGTGAGCTGATTTTGAGTCTCGGTTTGTTGTTTAAGTAATTTAGATTGTTCTAGGATTAGTATTTTTTGTTGTTCTAAAACTTTGGATTGTTCATCCATTTTAGCTTGTTGTGCTTTGATGAAAAGCTTTAATTCTTCTGCTGGATCTTGTGCGTGTAGGGAAGAAGAAACGAGCATTAAAACACCCAGCATAACAAACAATAAAGCTACGCTTTTCACTAGGTGAAAAGTATATTTAGTGCCAGAAAGGTCGGAGAACTTAAAAACCAAGATTCAATCCAGTAGTGACGATTATGTAACCTGTAGTAATTAATCGGCTTACGAAGTTAGTTTTAATGAGAAAAGTTAAATTATAATTAAAGATTCAGAGAAAAAGACCGATGCTGAAATCCCACTCTATATATCTTCCCTATTTTTACTTTAAAGCCCGGTTTATAAAGTTGTGTTTTATCAACTTTAATGAAATTAGATAAATTCATTATTTCTTTGACGCAAGTTTGCCGATTAATACAAGGATGCAGATTGTAGCATCGAGATGAAGCTTCCTTAATTTGGATGTGCTGAATTGAAAATTGATACAAAGTTCTGGGTAACTCTAATGGTGGGCTTTTCGCTCTGCTTGACCGGTTGTATTCCAGGCCCAGTGAAAGAGTATTGGGACCATGGAATGAAAGTGGGGCCGGAGTATTCTAAGCCGCCCGCACCAGTTTCCGTTGATTGGATTGATAAGGATGATATCCGTATTCGGACCGATCCCGAAGAACACAGGAATTGGTGGAAGAATTTTAATGATCCTAATCTGGATGAATTGATTTGTTATGCAACGAAACAGAATTTGAATTTGAAACAAGCTGGTTACAGGGTGATGGCATCTCGGGCTGACCTAGCAATTGCAATGGGTCAATTCATGCCCCAGACCCAAAGTATGCAAAGTGGTTTTACCCAATATGGTTTGAGCACCGCAGTTGCAAATAGATCATCGCGGGGCTTGAGCCTTATCCCTAACAATTATTACCCTCAATATAATTTTGGGTTTAATTTGGCTTGGGAGCTGGATTTCTGGGGTCGCTATCGCAGAGCAATTGAATCTTCCAGCGATCAACTCGATGCATCGATTGAAAATTATGATGAGGTAATGGTTTCGATGTTGGGAGATATTGGCGAGAATTATGTACTGTACCGATATTGTGAGCGGGTAGTTGAATTATTGAGGGAAAACATTGAGTATCAGAAAATAAGTTTGCAAGTTGCCAAAGCTAAGTTTAATGCTGGTCTCTCTAGTGAATTAGATGTTGATCAAGCGCAGAGCGATTTAAGTTATATTGAAGCTTCGGTTCAAATGTTTCTTCGTTTCCAGCGGTTGGAAAATAATACGCTTTGCACTTTACTAGGTATTTCACCAGAAGACCTCGGTAAAAAGATGACTAAAAAAGGAATTCCCGTTCCGCCTAAAGATGTGGCAGTTGGTATACCCGCACAACTCATTACAAGAAGGCCGGATGTGCGGATGGCAGAAAGGCAAGCCGCTGCCCAGTGCGCAAAGATAGGTGTTGCAATGTCGGAACTGTTCCCCCATTTATATATCAATGGTTCCTTTGGTTACAATGCGATGAATAATACTGCATTGTTTACTTCCCCTGCGGCTTATGGAACGATTGGGCCAGGCTTAAGTTGGAATATTTTCAATTATGGAAGATTGTTGAACAATGTTAAAATGCAGGATGCGAACTTTCAGGTGAATGTTGCAAAGTTTCAGCAATCGTTGGTTGTTGCTGGTAAAGAAGTGGAAAATGCTATCGTGGAGTATGTAAAGAGTGCGGATGCGATCAAGGAAATGGACGTTTCGGTTGCTGCTATTCGTAAGGCAAGCGATATTGTAATTGTGCAGTATAAGGCGGGTACCGCCGATTTTAACAGGGTTTCCTTGATTCAGGAAAAGCGAATATCGCGAGAAATGGAATTAGCCCTTTATCAGGAAACTTATGCCCGAGGGATGGTGAAAATTTATAAGTCGCTCGGCGGTGGTTGGCAGGTAAGATTAGATGGATGCGACGAAGGCGGAGCAATTGCAGGGGAACCCAAGGAATTGCCTTTGCCCAAAACGGAAATACTTCGCCCTCTGCCCGAAAGCAAGCTAGAGGAACCCAAAAAGTGATGCGTTCATTAGTAAGCTTAATGATTGGCATGATGGTGTTACTTGGTTCGCTTGGTGCGTTGATCGCCTCGGATACTCGGTGCCCAAAATGTCCGGATGATTACAAAACCAAACCCATGCCAATTGCTCTGGAATACTTTAAAACAGTTGGTAATGATTGTTATAAAATAAAGAGTTGCCCGCCTGTTCATCCGTATTTTAAACCAAACGGTTTTGATGATTATAAGATAAAAAGTATGCCTTGTGTTAAGGCACTTGATAAAGGTTTGTGCGCTCCGGATGGCGGCACCGGAGTTAACTTTTTTGGTTTACGCCCTAGGTTAGAAACACATAAAAAACTAACTCAGCCATGATGATTATTATCAGGGGTAGGGTTCTGTACAGAGGTTTGATTTTCGAGTGGGACAGTCCTTTTTGCTCCTGTGATCCACAAGATGACATAAAAGAAAACTGGGGTATAAAAAATACCTAGGAATGTAACCCCAAGCATGCCGAAGAAAACTGCGATGCCCAGAGCCTGACGCATTTCTGCACCCGCGCCTTCTGAAAGCGCCAAGGGTACCACACCTAGAATAAACGCAAACGAGGTCATTAAAATTGGCCTTAATCTTAGTTTACTAGCTTCCACGGTAGCTTCCTTTAAAGGTTTGCCCTGCTCAAATAATTGCTTTGCAAATTCCACAATGAGGATTGCGTTCTTGCTGGCAAGGCCTACCAAAACAACAAATCCAATCTGCGTGAAAATGTTGATGTCCATCTTAAATATTTGTAACCCCAACAAGCTTGATAGTAAGCACATGGGAACCACTAATATAACTGCTAAAGGAAGGCTCCAGCTTTCGTACTGTGCTGCCAGTACTAAGAACACAAATATCACCGCAAGGCCGAATACGATCGTTGCAGTATTGCCTGACTCGAATTGGAGAAATGAAAGTTCTGTCCATTCAAAAGCCATGTTTCGAGGAAGATTCTTGTTGGCAATAGCTTCCATTTCTAGTGCGGATTGACCCGAGCTGAAGCCTTTGGCATTATTCCCGTACAATGCGGTTGCGGGGTACATGTTATAGCGAATAAGAAAGTTAGGGCCGGAAGCGTTTTTAAAACTCATGAATGCACCCATGGGAACCAACTGATTCGATTTGTTGCGGATCTTGATTAGCGTTAGGTCGTTTATTGATTGGCGAAAATCCGCATCTGCCATCACATTCACCTGCCAAGATCTGCCAAAGAGATTAAAGTTATTCACATAATATGACCCTAGGAAGCCTTGTAAAGTTTCAAAGACATCCTGCATCTGTAAGCCAAGAGTCATGACTTTGTCGCGGTTGATATCCAGATAAATCCATGGAGTGTCATCTTGGCTGCCTGTAAAAACACCTCGAAGCATGGTGCTGTTATTAGCATCTACTGCAAGGCCATCAGTAGTTTTTTGTAAACTATCCAGCCCGACAGGGCCGCGATCTTCAATCATCATTTTGAACCCGCCTGCAGTGCCTAACCCGTCTACGGGTGGGGGGCCGAATAAGTTAACCATTGCAACTGGGATTTCCTTACGGCATCGTTGGGTTATCTTTGCACTTATATATTCGCTGGTCAGGCCCTTTTTGATTCGTTCTTCAAATGGTTTTAGGATGATGTTAACAGAGCCCAAGTTTGGAGCATTTGCCCCGATTAACAAGGATTGCCCTGCGATACCCACAGTATGGTCCACCCCTTCAGTTTCTTCAGCGATTGTGCAGATGTTTTGTATAGCTCTTGCAGTTCTTTGGACCGATGCAGCATCGATCAACTGCACATTTGCCAACAGATATCCTTTGTCTTGTGGTGGTATGAATCCTGTGGGAGTAATCTTGAAGTAATGATAAGTCCCATATAGTAACCCGCCATAAACTAATAGTGCCAGAACGGAAAGTTTCAGCATAAGTCGAACTGTGCCGCCGTACGCTGTTGTTCCAAGGTTGAAGACTTTGTTGAATAGTAAGAAAAACCACCCGAAGAAAAAGTCGAGTGTTTTTTGTAAGATGTCTTTCTTTGCGCCTTTTGGTTGAAGTAAGAGTGCTGCGAGAGCAGGGCTTAATGTTAGAGAGTTGAATGCCGAGATGATGGTGGAGACAGAAATGGTGATGGCAAATTGTCTGAAAAATTGGCCGGTGATTCCGCTGATGAATGCGCAAGGTATAAAGACAGCACATAAAACCAAGGCAACTGCGATGACGGGACCGGTTACTTCGGTCATGGCTTTTCGTGCAGCATCGCGTGGGGAAAGGCCTTCATGCAGCCAGCGCTCCACATTTTCCACCACTACAATTGCATCATCTACCACAATCCCGATGGCAAGTACCAAGCCAAACAGTGACAGGTTATTCAAGCTGAAACCAAGAGCAGCCATTGCTGCGAATGTTCCAACCACTGCGACGGGTACAGCAATAAGGGGGATGAGAGTTGCACGCCATGTTTGCAAAAATATCAAAACCACCAGTGCCACCAGGATGATTGCATCCCTTAGGGTTTTAAAAACTTCCATGATGGAATCTTTAATAAAAGGTGTGGTATCGTAGACAATCTTGTAATCCAAGCCTGGAGGAAAGCGCTTCTTTAAAGCACTCATTTTTTCGTATATACCGTTAGCTGTGGAAATAGCGTTCGAACCCGGAAGTTGATAAACAGAAAGAGCAACTGAGGGTTGATTATCGAGGGAGCAAATCTGGTCATACTGTTGTGAGCCAAGTTCTACCCGGGCGATATCTTTTAATCTGACGAGGGTGGAAACCGGGTCGTCGGTTGTGGGCGGGGTCACCTTGATAATGACATTTTCAAATTGTTCTACATCATAAAGCCTGCCTAGGGTATTGATGATTAGCTGGAGTTGCTGGCCTTTGGGGGCGGGCTCTTGCCCAATGGATCCTGCTGCAACTTGCAAATTCTGCTGGCTTAAAGCCGAGATAATATCGTCGGCAGTAAGGCCGAGGGCGGTCATTTTTGCAGGGTTTAGCCATGCCCGCATAGAGTAATCGCGTTGGCCCATAAAGGTGACATTGCCCACGCCCGGAAGGCGAAGTAATTCATCGCGAATCTGGATGGTGGCAAAATTAGACATATAAAGATCGTTATACAATGGTATTTTAGATTGCGGATCTTTTTCAGAAAACATGTTGATAATCATCATGATGCTAGGAGAGATTTTCTTGACAGCAACACCTTCTCTTTGAACCAGATCGGGAACATTGGGAAGCCCAAGCGAAACACGGTTCTGCACCAAAACCTGTGCCATGTTCGCATCCATACCTAGCTTGAAAGTTACCAGCAAAGTGTAGCTGCCATCGTTGGCGCATTGGGAAGACATGTAAAGCATGTTTTCGACGCCCGAAACCTGCTGTTCGATGGGCGCTGCAACGGTGTCAAGCACTGTTTGAGCATTAGCGCCTGGATAACTTGCGGTTACGATCACCGTGGGGGGTGAAATATCCGGGTATTGAGCAATGGGAAGCGAGGTGAGTGCTGCAGTGCCCATGATGGTAATCACAATCGACAAAACAGCAGCGAAGATCGGCCTGTCGATGAAGAAATGAGATATCATTCCGCCCCACCTTTGTTCAGATTTTTTTTGCGCAATGTAGTAAGTAATCCCATTGTGGAGATTGAAATAAACTTAGTGGCACCTTTATTAATTGCTTTTGCGGTTTTGGTTTTAAATAGGGGGAGGTTGCCAATGGATTCAATGACATAGAAAAATACCGGGGTGAAAAGTATACCCATGACTGTAACACCAAGCATGCCACTGAAAACCGCAACGCCCAAAGCCTGGCGCATTTCAGAGCCCGCTCCTTGAGCAATTACAAGTGGGACCACACCTAGAATAAATGCAAAGGAAGTCATTAAGATGGGCCTTAGCCTAAGTTTGCAGGCTTCAACTGTGGCATCCGTCACAGATTTTCCCTCTTCATGCAATTGCTTGGCAAATTCGATGATCAAAATCGAATTCTTACTGCAAAGCCCAACAAGTACCACTAACCCAATTTCGGTGAAGAGGTTGATACCAGTCCTTCCTACGATCGTTCCGATCAGTGCGGAAAAGATACAAACAGGAACCACTAATATTACGGCCAAAGGCAGACCCCAACTTTCATACTGGGCTGATAGTACCAAAAACACAAAAATCACAGAAAGCGGAAATACCAACTTATTGCGAAGGTCTTGGCTCTCCATGATTTGCAAAAAGCTTAGCCCAGTCCATTCGGTTTTCATCGAGGGGGAAAGAACTTCGAGTGATTTTTCATTCATTTTTGTTACTGCATCTGCAGAACTTAAAATCCAAGGCAAATTGATTCCTACTATTTGCGAAGCAGGATATAAATTATAGCGAATGACCATATTGGGCCCGTTGGTATTGGTGAAATTCACAATCGTGCTTAGCGGAACCATCTGGCCCTTAGTATTGGCCACATTAATAAGGGCAAGATTTTCAGGCTTTGCTCTAAATTCGGGTTCTGCCATTATGGTAACTTGCCAGAACCTACCAAAAGCATTGAAGTTATTTATAAAAACGGAGCCAATAAGAGAATTCATTGCATTATTGACATCTTGCATTTTGATTTGGAGAGCATTAACCTTTGCGCGGTCAATATCTGCAAAAAGCTGAGGAGCTTGCGCTTGGAATAAAGTAAAAAGTGCATACATACCTGCAATGGAAGACCTTTGATCCACCAGTTTTTGAGTTTCTTTCTCGAGGCTTGCTGCACCGAGGTCACCCCGGTCTTCTACCATTAATTGAAACCCCCCAGCGATCCCGATTCCGGGTACAGGTGGGGTTGGAAGCACTTGAACTTTTGCCTCCCGATTAAATTGTTTGATCGTTTCGTTGATTTTAAAGGTGAGAGCGGTGGCGCTGAGTTCTTTGCTGTTTCGTTCGTTGAAAGGGGCCAATACTACAAACATTGATGCATTATTGGATGCAAAAGCATTGTAAAGAAATGAAAAACCCGAGGTGGTAAAAGTGTGAGCAACACCTGGAACTTTCAATGTTGCTTTTTCTATCTGTGCCATTAATTCTTGGGATCTTTGAAGGCTTGCACCATCGGGTAAAAGCACATTCATCAAAAGCCATCCCTGATCTTGATTAGGAACAAAACCTTTTGGGATTTTTGCGAACAAACCAACTGTTGCAAACACTATGAACAAATAAAATGCCAGTACTAAAATGCAATATCGAAGGCACTTGGTCACCATCCACCCATAAACATTGGTGCCGATGCCAAAGGTTTTTTCAAAGAGCCAGAAAAACCATCCAAGAAATAAATCTAGCAGGAATTGGAATGGGTCTTTTTTAGTGCCCGGCGGTTTGAGAAGGATGGCTGCAAGCGCAGGGCTCAAGGTTAATGAGTTGATCGCAGAAAGGACGGTGGAAACAGAAATGGTAACTGCAAACTGTTTGAAGAATTGGCCTGTAATACCGCTGATAAAGGTGCATGGAATAAAGACCGCGCACAAAACTAGAGCTACTGCAATCACCGGCCCGGTTACTTCTTTCATTGCATTGCGGGCAGCTTCACGAGGCGTTGCGCCTTTGTGCAGCCACCTTTCTACATTTTCCACAACTACAATTGCATCATCCACCACAATCCCGATCGCAAGCACCAAACCAAAAAGCGAAATGTTGTTGATGGAATACCCTAGCAGGGCCATTACTGCAAAAGTTCCAATGATTGCAACGGGTACCGCAATGAGGGGAATAAGGGTTGCACGCCAGCTTTGTAAAAAAACCAAAACTACAATACCCACAAGAATGATTGCATCTCGCAGGGTTTTAAAAACTTCAGCAATAGATTCGCTGATAAAAGGGGTGGTGTCGTAAACAATGCTATATTCCATCCCTGGTGGGAAATTCTTAGCAAGTTGCTGGATCTTTTTTTTAATCCCGGCAGCAACATCGAGGGCATTTGTACCCGGGAGTTGGAAAACTGCCAAGGCTACCGAAGGCAGCCCATCTACGGTTGCTGACATATCATAGCGAAGTGCGCCTAATTCAACCCTTCCAACATCTTTGAGCCTGACGAATTTTGGAGAAGAATTCGGGTCTTTATTAGATGCGGCTACAGTTTTAAGAATGATGTCGCCAAATTGTTCAGGGGTTTCGAGGCGGCCCAAGGCGCTGAAGGGATATTGAGTTTCGGTCAATTCCTGACTGGGGGCCTGCCCTAGTCTTCCTGCTGCCAAGGGTGCGTTTTGCTGTTGGATTGCGTTGACAACATCATTTGAGGAAAGACCAAGGGAAGTAAGTTTTTCCGGATCCAGCCAAGCGCGAATAGCATAATCCCTTTGACCCATTATTGTGATATCGCCAACCCCCTCTAGTCTGAAAATTTCATCTTTAACATGAATGGTTGCGTAATTTGAAAGGAAGATGTCATCATAGCGGCCATCAGCGGAAGTGAAGTTAATTGAAAGAAGAATCTGGGGGGCTTTTTTCTTAATCATTAACCCCTGCTTTTGGACTTGCTTGGGGAGTTGAGGTACTGCAAGGTTGACACGATTTTGTACTGCAACCAGTGCGGTGTTCAAATCTGTATTCAATGCGAATGTAACAGTAAGGTTGTACAGGCCTGTATTGTCGCATGTGGACGACATGAACAACATGTTTTCCACGCCATTGACTTGCTGTTCGATCGGCGCAGCAATGGTATCTGCAACTACTTGAGCGCTAGCTCCGGGGTATACCACGGAAACTTGAACCGTTGGTGGTGCAACAGGAGGGTACTGGGCAATAGGCAGGGTGACGAGAGCCAGTGCGCCAGCGATTGTAAGAAAGACAGAGACCACCGCTGCGAATATCGGTCGGTCGATAAAGAAGTTTGAAATCACTATTTGCTCGGTTTTGTTTCTGTCAGACTACCATCTAAGAACTGGGTTACCGGCATTTCAATTAAATCTGGTCTGATGATAGTTCCCGGTCTAACCAAGTGGATTCCAGAAACGACGACTTTTTCATCAGCGTTCAGGCCTGATTCAATTGCTCTTAAGTTATCAGGCTGCAAATCGCCCACGGTAACCCTGCGATATTCCAATTTATAATCCTTATCCATCACATAGACAAATTTCAAACCTTGGTCCGTGCCAATAGCTCTATCTGCAATCAAGATTGCATTTTTAGGATTAGAAATCGGAACTAATACCCTGCAAAACATGCCATGCAAAAACAATGGAGTCTTATCATTTTTGAAAATATTTTTTATAATTGCACGCAGATTTATGGTGCCTGTCTGAGAATCAATAAGGTTGCTAGTAAAATTTAAAGTTCCTTGATGAGGGAAGCCTTTTTCATCAGCCAATCCTATGAACACAGGTGTTTGTGGAAAATCATCTGCTGAATCATTTTTTTTCTTGCCTGCTTGCACTCTGCGAATGACCTTGAGCAATGTTCTTTCATCTGCATCGAAATAGCAATAAATCGGATCTTCGGAAACGACGGTTGTGAGTTGGGTGCTATCTTGGGTCACAAGATTCCCCAAGGTTACAAAATATTTGCTGATACGCCCGGAAATAGGCGAAATCACAGAGCAAAACTCAAGATCTAGGTTGCGCACTTCCGTGGAAGCTTTTGACGCCTCGACCGCTGCAGCAGCTTCCTCTTCTGCTGCAACATATTTATCGAGATCTTGCTTGCTTATAGCGCCCGGGGTTTTTCCTACATCTTTGGCACGCAGATTATCCGCCTTGGCTAGTTTGAGTTTGGCTTCATAAAGTTTGACCTGACCATTGGCATCATCCAACTTGGCTTGGTAAGGTCTAGGGTCGATTGCGAAAAGTAAATCACCCTTTTGCACATAGGAACCTTCCTTGAATGGGGTGGAAACTACATAACCGGTGGCTCTTGGTTTTATTTCGACATAATTGATTGCATTAAATCTTCCTGTGAATCGAACATTTTCAGTGATCTCACGTTGCACCACGGTGCTTACTTGCACAGCGGGGTTTTTATCCCCGTCTGGGTCAGGTAACTTTGGTGGTGTACAACCAAGGAGCATGGATATAAAAATGCATAGTGCTGCAGAAAAATATCTAAACATCTGATGAACAATGCCTCTGAATTGGGTGGTCTATACCTAATGAAACCATTCTATCTTTAATTCCACGATTTTCCGATAGTATTTTATGTCAATTTTGGCATGCATAAAAGAAGTAAGGAGTCGCCCGCAGGTTTAATGCGATGCAACTCCAGTTTGTTTTGAGTCCACGAAGGCAAACAAAAGCGTTTTATTTGTATTGAAGGTTCTTGATTTCGATACCCCCGTTTTCAGCGCGAATGCCAAAGGGCGTCTTTCCCGGTTTCGTCTTTATCATTTTTTGTAATTCACCATTGTTTTTGAACTCAGCAGAATCGCCTTTTAAGATGATTTCGAAAGAATTCCAATCATCAAATTTGATGTTCTTGACATCGCCTTTTTTAATATCGAACTTCATACCCCGTAAAAAAAGATCGTTGTTACACTTGGCATCAGGCTTATATTCAAACTTGATGTGCACATCTTTTTCAAAATCTTGCACAGTGTTAATAGTGAGGTCGCCTTTTACTTTGGGGTCGATCACCAGATTACCATCTTTTATTATGAACCGCATTTTTGCTGCATCGGATTTGCCCTCGAGAGGCTCATTGGTTTTGTTCATCTTCCAGCCCGAGAAATCTTTGCCATTGAAAAGCAAAGTAAATCCTGAATCAGCCTTGGGTTCCGCAAAACAAAGTGATGCTGCCAATAGTAGGACAATAGCTTTCATGAAATAATTCCTTCGTTAGTGTTTTTGAAAATCAAATCTCGAACAGCGGGCACTAAATTGTCAGGAATTACCATGGTGGTTTGTCCTGATACTTCGAAAAGGGCTTCGTCTTCTGCAGCCAATTCATTTTCCGATGCGTTTTCGTAGTGCTCAATAAGCTTTTTAACCTTAGCTTCGTCCCACCCTTGAGGAAATTCTGTTTTATTCATTAGGTTTTCCTTCGCCTTTTACGATAAGCGAGTAAAGTTTTTCCTTTAAGTTCATAAGCTGTGACTACAAATACGCTTTTCTTGTTTAGGTCGGGAACATAAACTACTCTTAGGTATCTTCCCGCATTTGTTTTACCAATCGCTATACGCGATCCTTCTGAACCAGGCCTGTCTTCACCAGAGTGTGCTAAAACTGAGGCAACTTCTTCTTCATTAACGCCATGGTTGTAAATGTGTGGCTGACTAGTTTCTGGATCTTGATAAAATCGTACTAACATGCCACCTCTTATATCATTAATTACATCAGGGTTTCCACCAAGCGTCAAGCTTCATGGATAACGATTTAACAATATCAGGGTTAGCCTCTGCGAGGTTTTTCTCTTCATGAGGGTCCGAACCGATTTTGTATAACTCTATTTTCGCTTCACCTGGAGTCTTGATTCCGCCCTTTGCATTAGCTGCATTAGGCACTATTAACTTCCAATCATTGGAAACACACCATCTCCAGGTGAGGTTCTTTTCAGGTTTTTCAATGTCAATTGCATTGTGCAGGAAACAAGCACCCACTACTGCATCACGCATTTTGACTGCGTTAGCATCAAGCAGATCAATCCCTTTTAAACCTTCCGGCACGGGTAGACCGCAGAACTTGTAAATTGTGGGGGCAATATCGATCGAGGAAACAGGCGTATCAATCATTTGCGGTTTAATTTTGCCTGGATGTCGGATCATGATGGGCGTGCGTAATCCGCCATCATAAGGAGACTGTTTTGAATCCAATCTGTATTGGGGGTTTCCTTCCTGTTGAATCCAACCATTGTCGGTGACATAAACAACGAGAGTGTTTTCTGCGAGGCCTTTTTTGTCGAGATGGCCAAGCAGTTCGCCACAAGTTTCATCAAACCATTCGCACATAGCCCAATATCGGGCAAGATGAATGGAAGGTGTTTTATCTTTATACTTGGCCAAATATTTTTCAGGAGGGTTATGGGGAGAGTGTGGCAGCATGGGTGCATACCATAAAAAGAAGGGTTTATCCTTCGAGGTTTCAATAAAGTCGAAGATCGGTTGAAGGCCTTTTCTACCGATGTTTAAGCCTTCATCACCATGCCTGCCGCCGAGGTTTTGATCGCCATGCGACATACCATGGGTGAAACCACCAGTTTTAAAATTACCCTGCCACCATTTGCCAGTTTGAAAACTATTATAACCCGCCTTACCAAGTTCTGCGGGAAGTCGTGGGCTATTAGCCATGAAACTGGTGACGCGATTCACTTGGGCCAAAAATTCAGGGTCCTTATAACGCTGTGCCATCGGCTTTCCATTGGGCAAAGGTGGCTCATTGCCAGTGATTTTAGATTCATGGGGGTACTTGCCTGTTAAAATCGACGCTAGGGAAGGGCAGCAAAGCGAGGAAGGTACATAGCCGCGTTTATAAACCAGGCTTTGGCTCGCAAGCTTATCAAGATGTGGCGTCTTGATTTGTTTATGGCCCATGAAGGAGTAGTCGCCCCAGCCTTGATCATCCGAGACAATCAAAACTACATTGGGTTGATTTGTTTGGCTGAACGCTTGCTGGGTGCAAGCGATCATTCCAATAATAATTAATAAGGATCTCATATAGATTTATATCCTAGCTTATATGGGCGCCTTTTGCATCAACATAAACGGCATAGAGGGACTGGCTTGCAGTCATGAACAAGCGATTGCGTTTGGGGCCACCAAAGCAGACATTAGAGCAGATTTCTGGAAGAAGAATCTGGCCGATGCGAACGCCATCGGGCGCAAAGATATGCACGCCATCGTAGCCTTCACCCACCCAACCTGCGCTGGACCAGATGTTCCCTTGGGTATCGCAGCGGATACCATCAGAAAAGCCTGCGACTTTCTTGCCATTGAGTTCAAGGGTCATCGAGGTGAACTCTCTTGCGGGACCAAGTTTTTTGCCATCAAGGATGTCGAACATCCAGATATTCTTGGGCGCTTTATCATAGTGCGATGCCCCCGTATCTGCGACATAAAGCTTTTTGTAATCGGGGGAGAAACATAAACCGTTTGGCTTGAAGGGTTCATCGGTGAGTTTTTCGATGACGCCGGTCTTTGCATCAATTCGGTAAACAGCTTCCTTCTGATTAGGTTGGGTGCTGGTGCCCGGAACTTTGATTCCTTCGTAATCCATGAGGGCGCCGTAGCCTGGATCGGTGAACCAGATAGAGCCATCTTCAGGGTGAACAACCGCATCGTTGGGCGCGTTGAAAGGCTTGCCATTGAACTTTTCAGCAAGGGTGGTGATGGATCCATCGTATTCGTAACGAACCACTTTTCGGGTGGAATGTTCGCAGGAAATCTGCCTGCCTTGGTAATCGAAGGTGTTGCCATTGGAGCAACCGACGGGCTTGCGGAAAACACTTACATGGTTGTCTTCGTTTAGGTAACGGAATTGACGATCATTGGGGATATCGCTCCAGAGGAGGTAGTTGCCTACGCCATTCCAAGCGGGGCCTTCAGCCCAAAGGTTGCCTGTTGCAAGGCGTTGGATGGGGGTGTTACCTATCTTCAATTTATCGAAGCGTTTATCGAGGGAGATGATATCAGGATCTGGGTAACGTACTGGGTTTGCGCCTGGGGTGAAATCGCGTTTCACAGATTGCGCCAATGCCATGGGTGCAACAGCAAGAGCGCTAGCAGCGCCCAAAAAATTTCTTCGATTAAGATTGGAAAAACTCATGAACAAAGACTCCGGCATAAGGGGAGAAAAAATATTGAACTCGATAGGTATAGAGTAATCGTAAGAAGAGGTGCTAGGCAAGCATCTGTTTGAAAAAAGATGGGATCCGAAAGAAATCGCCCGTGGTGTGTCAATAAACTGTATGCGTATCTAAGAGGATGCGCATTACATGTATTCCTCAAAATCTTTCAAATGATCTTCATCTTCGGCGATAATGGTGATCATACCTTTACATAAGCCGGGTCCGGGCCTTTGTTGGGATTTTTGGGGTTCGCTGATTAGCTTTGCAATTGGCTGTTCATTTTCGGTAATGATGAGTTCTTGGCCTGGGTTTAATTTGTGGATTAAATCTTTAAGACGGGCTTGAGCTTCTTCGATGGTGATTGATGTGAGCATTTGGCTTCCGATTTAATATGATTGATCTATCCATACAAGTATATTTGTAACACATAATTATTAGTGTAACAAAAAGTTTACCATTTCTGAAAAGCATCATGCCTAAATCATAATAGTAATTGAAGTGTTTTATCTCAGGCAATTAGGCACCTGTTAACCCAGATGAACTTCATTTGCCTTCTTTAGCCCACTGTTTCATTTGTTCGATGTTTTTCAGCAGGATGGCGTTTTTGCTAGCACCCTTCTTGGGGCCAAGATATTCTGCCATGTCGCTATCGTATTGTGCTTCGGTTTCAGGAATTCGCCCCAGATCATTAGTACGGATTTCCCAATCTGCAAGTGCCTTGCGATGCCTTTCAAGTTCCGCAGCATACTTTTCGTCTGATGCAAGATTCTTGATTTCCCAAGGGTCGTTGCGAAGGTCGTAAAGTTCTTCCTTGGGTCTTTGTGTTGCATAAATCTGGCTTTGAATCTGATCGAGTTTGCCTTGGTTAAAAAGTTCTTTCATGCGGATAAGGATTTGCTTGCCATCCTTGTAACCATTGGGTTGAAGGTGGGGCCTTTCGTTAAGGTAATTGCGGATGTATTTGAAATTTTCGGACCTTGCAGAGCGAATATGCTCGACGGTTTCGTCGGCCCGATCCCTTGCGCTGAACACAAATTCGCGGGGTCTGTAATCGTTTGCGAAAATGTTTTTACCCTGCATGGATTTAGGAATGGGTATCCCAGCGAAAGCCAAGGAACTTGATGCGATATCGATATGCTCGACCAAATCATCCCGCACTTTGTTGGAAGCAACCTTGGGGCCATGAACCACTAACGGTACATGAATGCCTTCTTCGTAAAGGAATTGCTTGCCCCGTGCATGGCTGATGCCATGATCGGTCCAGAAAAAGATGATGGTATTATCGTAGACATTTTCGTTTTTGAGTCGTTCGATGAGCTGGCCTAAAAGTTTGTCTGTAAGCCTGATGGTATCGAGGTAGGCAGCCCAGTCGTTTCGAATTACAGGGTCGTTAGGGTAATATGGTGGGAGTTTGATAAGTGGGGAATTGGGATCTGTGGGTTTTCCTAGTTCTTTGAGAACAAGGCTATCCCAGTTTTTACCTTCACGATATTTGCCGCCATGAATTTGGATTTGAGTGAAGAAAGGCTGATCTTTTTTTCGATTGGCCCAATCAGTACCATCATAGATTTTAGGATTAAATTCGAAGTTGTAATCGGTTTTGCCTTTTGCGATTTGCGGGAAAGCGCAGTTGGAAGTGTGATATCCAGCTTGTTGAAAAAGTGCGGGTACAGGAACAACTTCTTTGGGAAGGTTTATTTTAAGTGAGCCTCTGCCACTGCGATGATGTTGGGCGCCTATAGAAGTCTGATACATACCTGTGATCATTGCGCTGCGAGAGATGGAGCAAATAGGGCCGGTGACAAAGGCATGGGAAAAGCGTGTGCCTTTGGTTGCCAACTGATCGAGGTTGGGTGTTGCGATAGCTTTTTCGCCATAGCAGCCAAAATGTGCGGACATGTCTTCAACCACGACCCAGACAATGTTGGGTTTACTAGTTTCGACAGCATTGGCGGATGAAACAGTAAGTGCGCAAAGAATTAGAAATCCAAACATGCCAGCCACCTCGATTATTTTAGCAGGGGTTTAATTTTTTCAGAAAGAACTTCATAGCCTTTGGGGCTGAGATGGAGTTTGTCATCTGCGAAGAGATCGGTTTTATGTTGGCCTGAGGAATCCAAAAACAAAGGTGCGATATCAACAAAGGTGAGTTGTGCGTTGGTTTTGCAGTAGGATTCCAAAAGCGCATTAGCTTTTTTCTGATCAGCAATCTGTTTATCGCGGGACGCACTATGTTTAATGCCAAGCAACACTATTTTGGTTTTCGGATTGTCTTTGTGGATGAAGTTTACAAAGGCCTTAAAATCTTCTGCGACTTGTTCGGGGGCGCGCTTGGCGTTGATATCGTTATCGCCTGAATAGAAAACAATAGTTTTGGGTTTGAAGGGGAGGAGGATTCGTGGTGCGAAGTGCACTACATCACGGGTTTGAGAGCCCCCGAAGCCGCAATTTTCAAAGGGCTTGCCTGGGAAATTTTCAGCGAGGTTCCAGCGGCGGATGGTGGAGCTTCCCGTAAAGAAAACAGCATCAGCGGAAGGAGGTTTTTCTTTCAAACGCTTTTCGATTGCGACGATATCTTTTTCGTATTTTTCAACTCTTTTGGAATCAGCATCTTGGAACGAAGGCACAAGTAATAGACAAAAAGAAAATCGAAGAAGCGTAAGCATGATAAAAGCCTTTAAAAAGGGTTAGAGAATCTAACCTTAAGGGTAGTGGAAAGAAGTTAAAGGTGCATTAAAAAAGGGTTAGTAAGTGTTATTTTTTTTCGCGTTTGTAGATTGCAAGGAAGGTTTGGGACCCTAGGGTTGATTTGAACGCATCGGGTTTTTTCTTGCCTTCGAGGTCGTAGCAAATCATCAGGATATTGCCTGAAAACTCGTAGATTGCAGGAAAATTTTTGCCTTGGTTGGGGCCCTCAGTGCCAATGATATCCATCCCCTTGGGTTTGGAATCGGGATAGAATTTCAGGTTGCCTTTGTCGGTAAGAGTTCCAACTTTGGTGGAATAGGAGGTTCCCGAGATGCTAAGCGAAACGCTGGCGATGAATTCTTGAGGGAGCTTTTTCCCCCCTAGTTCACCACTTTCGAGAATCCAAGTGCCCGAGATTTTTTCGAGGTCTTTTTCTTGGGCAGAGGCGCTGGATGCAAGTATTGAAAAAATAATTACAAAGGCGAATTGATAAGTGAATCGTTGCATGTTGATAACCCTTTAGAACCATGAAATGGAATGATAAATTCTGTACGATATCATTTTAAAAATTCATTCATGTGAGAGCTTTTGTTTGCCGTCCGATTAAAGATTGAAAAAAGGATAGCGGTATTTAACCCAACCACCAGCATGCCCGTTGCAGCTTCCAACGGCTCGAGCATTCTGAATGGGGCAACCAAAACATGTTTGCCAGTTCCTAATGTGGTGTAGGTGGTAGCGGAAAAATAAAGTGCGTCATTAATGTTGTTGAAAGTCCCGAAGGACATCAGTAAACAGCACCAAAAAACAATTTGAATAAAACTAGACACTACGAAGAAAAAAGGTGCAATTAGAATTGAGGGCATGAGCAGTCCTATGCCGGATGCTCTGGGAAAATATTCTGTGAATTTGAATTGCATGTTGATTGTCAGGGAGAGGAAAAATGAATGTAAAACGAGGCACAAGGACATGGTGCCAATTCCATAAACACCTACTTCAGAAAAGGCGATATTTAAAATTAAATCCATTGGTTGTCTTTCCATTGTGCCTGAAAGTTGGAATTCTGTGCCCTAATCAAATAAGAGATTTTTCAAGTAATTGTTCTTTAAAGCATTCACAAGCGCTTATTGCAAACATACCGCTAATCAAAAAATCCTTGAAAATCAGGGTTTTTTCGAGCAATATTTGAAAGCACTGAGAATAAAATAGCAGTGTTTAAGCCAGTAACTAGCATCCCTGTGCAGGCAATCATGGGTTCTAATGCACGATAGGGGGGCACCAGATATTGTTTACCTGATCCCAATGTGGTGTAGGTTGTTCCGGAAAAATGCAATGCTTCAAAGAAATCATCGAATTTACCAAAGTCGAAAACTAAAAGACTCCACAGGATCACCTGAATAGAGCAAGATATAATGATCAAAAAAGTGGCTGCGAGTAGTGGTCCCACAATGGATGCAATGCCCTTCAGGTGGGGATAATTGCGTAGATAGTAGGATTGTGATTTTAAAATCAGGAACATAAAGCAAGCATGGATAATCAGGTTGATGGCCATGAATCCGAATCCAATTAAAAGCACGGAAATATGGGTAAATGACATTAAGCTAGTCTTTCAAATGAGTCTTAAAGCTGGATTTTAGTCCCTAATAAGATTAGGAATTTAGCGAGCCATTGGGGGTGTGCGGGCCATGCGGGAGCACTAACAAGATTGCCTTCCACAAAAGCCTGATCAATTCCAATGTTTGCAACGGTGCCCCCGCTTACAGTAATTTCAGGCCCAACTGCTGGGTAGGCGGAGCAGGTTCTGCCTTTTAATACGCCTGCTGCAGCGAGTAATTGTGGCCCATGACAGATGGCTGCGATTGGCTTGTTCGTGTCTGCAAAATGTTTGACGATTGCGAGCACTTCGGGGTTTAGGCGAAGGTATTCGGGCGCTCTGCCCCCCGGAATCACCAAGGCATCATAGTGAGCTGGGTTTATTTCAGAGAATGTAGCATTAAGGGTGAAACGATGGCCTGGCTTTTCGCTGTAGGTTTGCTGGCCTTCGAAATCATGAATTGCGGTATGAATATAATCGCCTGAATTTTTGTTAGGGCAAATGGCATGAACATGATGCCCAACCATGAGGAGTGCCTGAAAGGGCACCATTACTTCATAATCTTCAACAAAATCGCCTACCAGCATCAGTATTTTTTTTGCAGCCATGACTTTCGCTCCTTTTGAAAACAAAACATAGGGATGAATATGCCAAAAAAGAGTTTCAAATCCTAGATTATTTTTTGGGAAGTTGGTGGTAGATGGGGTCGTCGGGTCGTTTGCCATACCAGAGGTCGAGGCCTTTTTTAGAGCGAAAGCCATTGGGTCCTCTAAAAACAAGCTTTAATAAAAGCCAAATGGTCTGGCCTGGGTTCATCGTCCAGATTTTTCGTGCAGAGGTGGTGACTCTGGCTTTGGGAATAATGAATGCGCCTACTTTTGATAATTTGGAAGAGAATGCAACATCTTCCGCAGCGTAGAATTCTTCGGGAAAGCCCCCGATTTTTTCGAATGCCTCACGGGTTACAAAAATGCAGCACCCGCCCACTAATTTAAATATCCTTCCAAAGAACAGCCCCATCCGATGAAGCACACTAGCCCAAAAAGGCAGCTTTGTATCGTAATTAAAATGGCAACCGCCTCCTACCGCCCCTGCCTTTATGGCTTCAAGGCTTTCTTTTAAACAGGCTTGATTAATGCAGGTATCTGCATCAATGAAGAAGAAGATATCTCCCTTGGCTGCTTTTGCGCCGCTGTTTCTTGTCGCTGCAATTTTGCGATTGTTTACTGAAATAACCATGGCACCTGAAGTTTCCCCCACAGCTTTTGTGTTATCCGTGGAAGCATCATCTACCACCAAGATCTCGTAATTATCCGAAATGCCTATTGTTGATAGATGAATTGCATTGATGGTTTTATTTAAATAGGCTTCTTCGTTATGAGCAGGAATAATGAATGACAACATCTTGAGTACCCTTTAATTATTTAATGGTATTGTTACAGATGGAAGGGCATATTTCAAAGTTATCCGAAAAGGATTGTTTGAGCTTTGAACAAAAACGAAGCATAATAACTTCATGAACCCAGAAACCCTTAAGCAAACAAAACTTCTAGAGATGGTTGGGATGGTGAAAACCTTTCCCGGCGTAAAGGCGCTTCGTGGCGTGACTATAGAGCTTGCGAAGGGGGAAATACTTGCGTTGTTGGGAGAGAATGGCGCAGGGAAAAGCACACTGATCAAAATATTGGCAGGGGCTTTTCAGCCCGATACTGGAGATATATTCGTCGATGGGCAGCAGTTGAGAATGCAAGGCCCTGCTGATTCACGCAACGCAGGGATTGCGGTGATTCATCAGGAATTTGCCCTGGTTGCAGGGTTGAGTGCAAGTGAAAATATATTTCTTGCAAAGCCCCTTCAAACGTATTCGTTTATTCATCTTCAACAAGAATATAACAAGGCAAGAGAACTGTTGGATAAATTGGGTGCAGATTTTGACCCCCGCACCCCATGCAGGTTATTAAGTGTCGCCCAGATGCAGCTTGTTGAAATTGCAAAGGCTCTTTCGGATAAGGCTTCGATTTTAGTGTTGGATGAACCCACCGCAGCTTTGACCCCACGTGAAACCAGCAGGCTTTTTATCCTGCTTGATCAACTCAAGAAGTCGGGAATGGGTATTATTTATGTGAGCCATCGGCTTGATGAGGTTTTTCAAATCGCAGATCGAATGCAAGTGCTGAGAGATGGCGCAGAAGTCGCAACCACCGCTGCTAATTCCACAACGCAAACTCAAATCATCAAGTGGATGGTGGGTAGGGATATTGAGCAAAGTGGCGTTTCAAAAAAAGAAGTTGGTGGAAAAGTAGCACTTAGTGCAAAGGGCCTGACGAAGGGCGTCAAGGTGAAGAATGTGAGCCTTGAAATTCGAGAGGGTGAGATTCTGGGATTAACTGGATTGGTGGGTTCGGGCCGTACCGAAGTTGCGAGAATCCTTGCGGGTGCGGATATACCCGAAAAGGGCGAAATAAGTATAGAGGGCAGAAAACTGAACCTGAGGTCGGTTACCGAAGCCATTGGCCAAGGTATATTCTTGCTGACGGAAGATAGGAAAAACCAAGGCTTGTTTCTCGACAGGCCCGTGCACGAAAACTTCAGCATCGCATCGCTGTTTCGCTTTGCCTATTTCGGGATGATCAACAAGGCTAGAGAGATTAAAGCTTTTCTAAACCACAAGGATTCAATGGGGATCAGGGTTTCTTCGCCTTTGATTAGGGTGGGAAATCTTTCAGGTGGGAACCAGCAAAAGGTATTGCTTGCCCGTTGGCTCGAAAGAAAAGGTAAAGTCTTTTTGTTGGATGAACCAACTAGGGGTGTCGATGTTGGTGCCAAGGAAGAAATCTACCTGCTGCTTAGAAAACTTGCTGCAGAGGGCAATGCCATTCTTCTTATAAGCAGTGAATTACTCGAGGTTTTGGCTCTTTCGGATCGAATCTTGGTGATGCACGAAGGGCAGATCAAAGGCGAAATAAAAGATGTTGCTAAAGCAACACAGGAGCAAATCATGGAGATTGCCATTCAATGAATAATGCTTTAGCAGGAAAGATATCCGGATGGCTTGCAGGCCGTGGGATGATATTGGTTTTATTGATGCTCGCGGTATTTCTGGGGTTTGCAACTCTCGCAGACCAGAACCCCAACGATCCAGATGCGGGAACTACACTTGCGAAAACATTAGATGGTTCAAAAAACATTTTGATTGTGGTGCGCCCATCAGAAGAAGATGCGATTTTTGCCCAAGCTATCGAAAGCCAGATGATCATGCAAAAGGGCAGGGTAGTGGAAATCATCAAGGGTACGCCTTCCGAGGCTCGGGCTTGTTTAGACAGATTGCAGAAGGAAGGCGTTAAGCTGGATTTCATTGTTTGTAATCACTTTACTGCCACTTGGTCGATCTTTGAAAATATGGACACGAAGTTTCCGGGTTTGGGTGATGTTAAGATTGTCGAGCCGGTTTCTTATCGCTGGCCCAACTTCTTTAAACGCGACAACCTTGTGAACATCGTAAACCAGATTGCTGTCATTGCCATACTTGCGGTGGGGATGACTTTTGTAATTCTTACGGGCGGGATTGATCTTTCTGTAGGTGCGATGATTGCTTTTTCTGCAGTTTTGGTTGCAAGGCTGATCCGTGATTATGGTGGTGGCACTGAAGCCCAAGCCCCTGCACTTATAGCCTGTAGCCTTGCTGCGGTTGGTGTTTGCGCCCTCATGGGAATGTTTTCTGGTGCCATGGTTGCTTGCTTTTCAATCCCACCTTTTATCACCACTCTTGCAATGATGCTTATCGCAGGAGGGATGGCTTATTTGATTTCTGATGGGCAATCCATCGATCGGGTGCCTGAATCATTTATGTGGTTGGGCAGGGGTAGCACCCTGATGCGCATTCCGGTTGCAGTGGTGCTTACTGCGATCATTTATTTGATCGCACATCTTGCAATGACTCGAACGGTTTTTGGTCGTTATGTTTATGCGGTCGGGGGTAATCGGGAAGCTGCAAGGTTGAGTGGCGTTTCGGTATTGGGCGTGCTTATTTTGGTTTACACTTTATCAGGAGCGTTGGCAGGCTTGGGCGGTGTTGTGATGGCTTCGCAGTTGAAAAGTGGTGCACCAACTTATGGTCATATGTATGAACTTTATGTGATTGCTGCAGTTGTGGTTGGGGGCACTTCGCTTGCAGGGGGCGAGGGAAAAATTACTGGCACCCTGATAGGTGCTTTGATTCTTGCTGTGATTCAAAATGGGATGAATCTTCTTGGGTTTGATAGTAATACGCAGAAGTGTATTTTGGGGGGCGTGCTGCTGCTGGCAATATTATTGGATGGAACGCGGCTTAAGCTCATTAAATGAGCTTAAAGTTCTGCCTGAGAATTCGTGCTGCCTGGACTAGAGAGTACATTTTTGCTTCTGCAATTTCAGAGGGTGCAAGCGGGCTGTCAGCAAAGGTTGCAAAGCCACAGTCAGGGTTGAGAAGAATTCTTCTGGGGCCAAAAAGATTGGCAGCCTTGGTTGCTTTTTGCACAATTTCTTCAACACTTTCGATCAAGCTAGATTTAGGGTTAACCATTCCCAATCCAAGACGATAGCTTTCAGGAAGATTAGCAAGCACTTCCATCTCGCCAGCCCGGGGTGTGCACAGTTCTAAAAACAAAATGCCCACGGGAACTTTTTCTAGCAGAGGCATCAATGGCCTGTAATCGCCTGCGAGAGCAACTGATTCATCCTTCGACCAGTTACCCCTGCAGATGTGAAGTGCAAGCCTTTCTTTTGGAAATCCTTCCAAAGTTCGTGCCAGAAGTTCGGATGCAAAATCCAGTTCTTCGTGGGTGGCTTTTAGCTTTTCACCTAATGCGCCACACATGAAGCTGCGCTGCTTGGCGGGTTTTCCAAATACTACTTCAGTAAGAACAGGTTCATCAATTTGAATGATGGTTGCGCCTGAAGTAATTAAATCTTGGATTTCTTCGCGAAGGATTTTGATGACAGCAGAGGCCAATTCTTCGCGGGTTTGATAGATTTTTTCGGAGAGGCATTCGAGCCAAAGGGTGCGGGTAAGAAGATATGGCCCGGGTAATGCAACTTTGCAAGGTTTGTGGGTGATGGATTGCAGGTATTGCAGTTCGTGAAGCACGAGGGGTTTGCTGCGAGAAATCGGGCCTAACACCGCGGGATGATGAATTTCGCTTCCTTGAACATCTAAAGCTTTGAGCTCTTCTGCGAATTTTTCAGGATCATCAACGTAAGGTAGCAAATCACTGATGGGAATAAGCTGGCAATTAGCCAGTCTGGACCCTACGAAGCTTGCGTAACTATCCCGCCGTTGTTCACCATCTGAAACCAGATCCACACCCGCACGATCCTGCGCTTGAAGCACAAGCCTTACCGCATCATTTGCAGTAGTTTGAAGTTCTTCATCGCTGATGCGGTTTTCTAATCTTTCGTGAATTGCCTTTAGCATCCATCGTGGCCTTGGCCAAGATCCGATCCCTGTTACTGTGAAAGCTGGAAGTTCCGCATTTCGAGGCAGATGTGGCTGAACCTCTGAAATGGTCCTTACCATCGGCCTTTCAGTGTTTACTGAAGCGTTGGCGCTAAGCGTGCGTTTTCCTTTGCGCACATGATAACTGCGCTGGGAATTATTTTTCGTTTTGGAAATGATATTATTGCCTGTCAGGCGGGCCCATGCAGGAAGATCATCTTCAACGGTTGCGTCGGTCGAAAGAATTTCCAATACTTGATCAGGTTCAAGCGGTCCAAGATGTTTGCGTATAAGTATAAGCAAACCGTTACCACAATCGAGGTCTGCGCCATCAAACGAGGCATTGGGTTTTTGAGGATGATCCGAATTCCATTCCATGATTTGGGCCTTAATAGGAAAGGGAGGGGACGCCCGATGCCATGAATTCAACCAGCTTCGCACCCCCCACGATCACTGCACCATCTATAAGCATTGTATCATCAAGCTTGCGTTTCTTGAAGCAAGGCGAACAAACATAAATCTTACCGCCTGCAGCTGCAAAGTTTGTCATTAATTCCTTTAAAGGTGCAAAACCTTCTTCGTGAACGGAGTCTGCATAACCAGTTTGGCAAAGCCTGACGCCCTCGATACTAAGAAAAACCACGGTTTCCTGTTCGCTTGCAACTGCTGCGGTAGCAACTACAAAGGCAACGGTGGCTCGGTCCGGGTTTTCTTTGGCGCAAGTGAGGCTGATGACAAATCGGTTATTCATGGATTAATCCTTGTTTCGAATAAAATAGAGAGGATGTTGTTGGGAAACGAGCCGATTGCCCGTCATTTTGCACCAAGCTGGGATATCTTCGGGTGCGCCTGGGTCGAGTGCTGTAACCTTAAGAAGCTTGCCCGGAAGCATGGCACGAAGTTTCCCACGGAGTAGAAGAACCAAATCGCCACACCCTAAATCGCCTGCATCCCAGATTAAATCAGGGATTAGGGGTGAATTGGTTGACGAAATAGGCTGGTTTTCTGGGGCAGTGAAATCGCAATCTAGTTCCGTTGGCAGGCCACCGTTAGAGAGTTCAAACGCCTTACAAAGGCAGGGTCTTCTGCGGATGTGTTGAAGCAGCGTAGATTTAAGCTCAGCTTGATTTTGTTCCAGGCCTTTTGCTAGGCATGGTAAGCATTGGGGGCTGGTTTTAAGGCCCAAGGCGTTGCTGTAAAGGACATCTTCAGCCAGCAATGGAGACTTGCAGGCAAGGCAAGGTCGGGCAGTCCAATTGCGCAATTGGGCGACGATTTCATCGAATTTTTGCTGATCCTGCTCGGTCCAAAGTGCCATGAAAATCAGTTAACTCCGGAAATTAGGTTAAGGAAAGGGTATGGGCAAAGATCTTATTTAGCTTAGGGTATTTTATCTTGACTTCTGCTTTGCCTCCTTTAGTGTAATAATTATATACTATTTAAGAGAATTAAGTTACATTGATCAATGAATTTAGTATTCTTAATAAGAACTCATGCCCGAGTAAAAAGTGCAAGTAGAGGAGCGAGATAAAGATGTCAGCAGAACCCCGCAAAAGAAGACTTGAAGTTGAAGAAATTGGCGATGTAACAGTTGTTAACTTCGTCGATCGCAAAATTTTGGACGAACAAAATATTCAGATCATTGGTGAGCAGTTGTTTGAATTGGTGGATGCCGAAGGCAAGAAGAAGATCCTTCTTGACTTCAAAAATGTAGATTATCTTTCCAGTGCTGCTTTGGGTAAATTGATCACCTTAAATAAGAAGGCCAATACCTCAGGTGGTAAGTTGGTGCTTTGTAATATTCGTCCTGAAATCAAGGAAGTGTTCGAAATCACAAAGCTGGATAAGTTTTTTAAGATCAAGGAAGATGAGCAAGTTGGTTTGCAAGCTTTCGCCTAAGTGATAATCGCTCCATATGGAATTATTAGGCGTTTTAATTTAGCAGCTAGTTCTTATTAGCTGCTAAACGTATTAGGGCGTTTAGATTTCTTTTATTATAGAGATTTGAAAAGTGTCAGACTTCGAAACTTCTGCCCTAGAAATTATTATTCCATCAGACACCGCTGAAGCCAGACGGGTTCAGGATGTGTTTGAACAGGGATTGCAAAATGTAAAAGCCCCCGACAAAGATGTTTTTTGCATCAGGTTGGCGCTTGAAGAAGCTCTTGTGAATGCCATCAAGCATGGCAATCAAATGGAAATAACCAAAAAAGTATTCATCAAGTACACTCTTGATGCGGATGTTTTTGAAATTATGATTTCCGATGAAGGCCCTGGATTTGACCCCAACGATGTGCCTGATCCCACCGATATCGAAAATCTTGAAAGGCCTTGCGGTCGTGGCCTTATGCTTATGCGCCATTACATGACCGAAGTGAACTATAATTCCACAGGCAATTCGGTTCGCATGAAAAAAGTGTTCAAAAAAGCCTAATCTATTTCTCCGCTTTTCCAAAAGTTTAAATGTCCACCCCAATGATGCAGCAGTACCTGGAGGCCAAAAATAGCCATCCGGGCATGATGTTGCTTTTTCGAATGGGGGATTTTTACGAATTATTTAACGAAGATGCTCAGGAAGCCTCTAGAATTCTTGGCCTAACCCTTACTTCTAGGGATAAATCGGTGCCGATGGCGGGGTTCCCTCATCACTCGCTTGAAAATCATTTAAGAAAACTATTGCAGGCGGGCAAGCGCGTCGCAGTTTGTGATCAGGTTGAAGAAGCTTCTGAAGCAAAGGGTTTGGTGCGCAGGGAAGTTACTCGCATCATTACACCTGGCACCCTTACTGAAGATGATCTTCTTGACCCTAGAAGTAATAATCACCTTGTTTGTGTTTTGCAGGGTGCAAAGAATTCCCTTTGTGGGTTGGCCTGGGTAGAGCTTTCTACTGGGCAGTTTTTTGCAGTTGATCTTTCTCCTTCAGACCTCCGTGATTATCTTTCAAGGCTTCGGCCTGCGGAGATTCTTTTCCCGGATGATCCTAAAAATCCCGATCCGCCCTTCGATCTTGTAGCACTTCTTCCTGATGCAGCTTTTTCACCCAGAGCCGATTGGTGCTTCGAGTCTGGATCAGCGCTCGGTGTACTCCACAAGCATTTTGATGTTTCAACCCTCTCAGGGTTTGGGTTTGAAGATAAGCAAATCTGTTTACGGGCTGCAGGCGCACTTCTTGGTTACCTTCATGAAACCTTGAAAGCTGCTTTGGTTCACTTGCGAAAAATCACGCCTTTTTCTCAGGGTTCTTTTCTTGCGATTGATGAGGTAACCCGCAGAAGCTTGGAACTGACCCGGACTATGCGTGATGGAGGCCGTGAAGGTTCGCTGCTTCATCGTATTGATCGAACTTCCACGCCTATGGGGGCACGATTGCTTTCCGACTGGCTGCTTTCCCCCCTTGCAAATATTAATCTCATCACTCAGCGACTTGATGCGGTGGATATTTTCAAACGCGATTATGGGCTGCGTGCTGATCTGCGTAATGTTTTGTCTAAGGCTTATGATCTGCAAAGGCTTTCCGCACGAATTGGAACTGGGCGGGCAGGGCCAAGAGATCTTGGGTCTGTCGCCCGTACGTTAGTTTTATTGCCCGAGATTCAAGCGGTGCTTGCCCGGGGAAACAGCCCCCTGTTGCAAGCGCTTTCGCAAAAAATCGCTCTCCTGCCCCACCTGCGGGATAAATTATTCGCAGCACTTGAAGAGCAGCTTCCCCTTTCCGCTAAAGAGGGTGGGATTATCAAGCAGGGGTATGATTTTGATTTGGATGAGTTGCGTAACATTTCGATTTCCGGCAAGGAATGGATGGCAAACTTCCAAGCTCAGGAAATCGCACGCACTGGAATCTCCAGCCTTAAGGTCGGGTTCAATCAGGTTTTTGGATACTTCATTGAAATCACCCACACACATACAGCAAAGGTTCCCCCTGATTATCAGCGCAAGCAGACTTTGAAAAATGCAGAGCGATACATTACGCCTGAACTTAAAGAACAGGAAGAGAAAGTTCTTAACGCCCAAGAAAAACTCGAGAAGTGCGAGTACGAACTATTCCTGCAACTCAGAGAGTTGGCTTCATCCCATACCTTGGAACTGATGGCAACTGCAGAAACCCTCGCAATTGCTGACGTTTTATGTTCGCTGGCGGAACTTGCATCTGAAAGAGGTTGGACTCGGCCTGATATTGTTGAAAAGCCTATATTGGATATTGTGGATGGTAAGCATCCCGTTTTAGAGCAGACCATGCCTTCGGGTACTTTTGTGCCCAATAGCGCCTCGTTGCATCCAGAGCATGGCATGTTTTTGCTGATCACCGGGCCAAACATGGGTGGAAAAAGCGTTTACATCAGGCAGGTCGCACTCATCACCCTGCTTGCGCATGTGGGTAGTTTTGTGCCTGCTTCCAGAGTGATAGTAGGATTGACGGATCGCATTTTTACTCGTGTTGGTGCAAGCGATGAACTTGGGCGCTCGCAAAGCACCTTCATGGTTGAAATGACCGAAGCTGCCAACATCCTCAATAATGCCACCGCTTCAAGTTTGGTTATCCTTGATGAAATTGGACGGGGAACCAGCACCTACGATGGCGTAAGCATTGCCTGGGCTATTACGGAACATTTGCACGACAAAGTTGGTTGTAGAACTCTCTTTGCTACTCATTACCATGAGTTGGCACAACTTGAGGAATCTTTAAAGAAGTTTAAAAACCTGAGGGTTTGTGTGCGTGAAACACCCACGGGGATTATTTTCCTGCACCGTATCGAAGCGGGAAGTGCAGACCAGAGCTATGGTATTCATGTAGCCCAAAGAGCTGGGGTTCCGAGGCCTGTTCTTGATCGCGCAAAAATCATACTCGCAGATTTGGAAGAACGGCATTTGCTTTCCAATGAACAAGAAGGCGCTCTTATCCGCAGACCCAAAATTATCCAAGGTAGCCTTTTTGCAAGCACAGAAGATCCTATTCTTGCATCTCTTCGCGAACTCGATGTGGCTAAGTTTTCTTCCGATCAGCTTCTTGATCTTATTATTCGTTGGCAAAAAGACCTCCGAAAAGGGTAGAATCTTTTCTTCTCTATGTTTTATTTCTTTCGAGTGCCCCACGCATGGCGAATAATGCTGATTCTTTTTATCAGAAAACCAAGGTCGCAGTTGAGGAAGGTCGGCTTGATGAGGCTTTGCAAGCTATTCGAGTGCAAAAATCGCCTATCAATTCTAAAACCCGCGAGCTTATCTCCACCCTTGCCAACGCACTTGCCCACCGAGCGGATCGGCATCTTACCCTTGATAACGAAGAGGCTGCTTGGATTGATCTGACTAGTGCGGAATCACTGCGCAGTAATCTGCCAAGAATTGAAAAACTTCGATCCACCCTTACTAAACTCATGGTTAGCAGGGCCCAGAACTATCTTAAGGAAGGGGCCCTTAGGCAATGTGAGGAAGTGTTGGGCAAGCTTCGGGATCGTAATGGCGCCTCTTCTGAACTTAGCACTTTGGTCGCCACTTGCGTAATGTGGATTGAGGGTAGGGAATTTGCTGAGACAGGCGAGTACCAGCCCGCATTGGCTTCTTTGGAAAGGGTCCGACGAAGGTTGACTGGAAGTGATATGGGAGTAATTCGCGAAATCGAAATGCTTTCCAAAAAGAAGGATGAGTTTGAATCTCTGAAACCTGATTTCAATAATGCTGTTTCTAAACGCGATGCCCCACGCATTATTGAACTTGCAAACCAGTTGCTGCTTATTGCCCCCAGAGAGCATACCATCAACCGGATACGCAATGCTTTTCTTAGAGGCATCGAAGGAAATTCAAATGCTATCTTGAGCATTGAAAAACCTGAAACCATTGATCATCCAGCCCCAGCAATCCTTGATGATTCTGCTTTCTTTCTTTGGATTGACGGTTTTGCTGGCTATTTGGTTCTGCTCGATGATAAAGTTTCGATTGGTCATGCGGGCTCAGAAAGTTCGGTCAACCTTCCCTGGGTTGCTGATATTGGCAGGGTTCATGCCAGCCTCATCAGACAAAAAGAAGGCTTTGCTATTGAGCCACATTTGACTGTCGCAATGGATGGGAAAAAAATTACGGAAACTTCCATTCTTGGTGAAGATACTAGTATTAGCTTGGGGGATACTTGCGAAATTAATTTCAAGCTTCCCTATCGGGGTAGTCTTACAGCTTTTTTATTCCCTGTAAGTCATCATCGGCCGCCTGCTCCCGTCGATGCAATCATTCTTTTGTCTCAAACCTTGATACTCTGGGATAATGAAGCTTCTCATATCAGGGTCCCGGGGCTTGATAAAAAGATTGTGATCTACCGTACTTCCCAAGGTCTTAATATTAAATCTGAAGGGATTACGGTCGTCGCAGGTAAAAAACTTACCGGGCCAAGTTTGTTGCCAAACAATGCTCTGGTGATTTCTGGCTCGGTTACTTTCTCTTTGGAACCTGCCCCAGCACGGCTCGGCATGTGAGGTAATCATGGGTTTTAGATTTCAGTGTGGCGAAAAGCCTTTGGAAGGATATACGATAAAACGCGGCATAGGTAGCGGTGGGTTTGGTGATGTCTACCTTGCGGTGAGTGATGGGGGTAAAGATGTTGCGCTTAAATGTATTCGATCTACGATGAATCGGGAAATTGAAAGGCGGGGCGTTTCTCAATGTATTAATCTTAAACATCCATCCCTACTTACGCTCTATGATCTCCGCACGGATGATCGGCTTGAAACTTGGGTTGTCATGGAACTCCTATTGGGCCAAAGCCTTGCCTTGCTTATTAATAAACATCCCAAGGGCATGCCACTTGATCAGGTTCGCATCATCATCACCCAGATTGCACAAGCCATTCATCATCTTCATGATCATGGGATTGTTCACAGAGATTTAAAACCAGGCAATGTTTTTATTGAAAAAGATATTGTCAAAGTAGGGGATTACGGGCTTAGTAAAACTATTGGTGCAGGCGTTCATCGCGACAATACTCAGCGAGTTGGGACGACTAATTACATGGCTCCTGAACTTATCACGGGCAATTACGATAAGAAAGTTGATATCTATGCTCTGGGCATTATTCTTTTCGAAATGCTCTCTGGTAAAAAGCCTTTTATAGCAAGTAATCATGATGAATTTTCCCGGAAGCAACTTCAGAATCGCATTGATTTTTCATGCATTCCTAGCAAGGCTTTCATCCCAGTGCTTACCAAGGCTCTGGCAATTGATAAGAGTGAAAGATACTCCAGCGTTCTGATCATGCTCGATGAATTTCATGCGGTTTGTGATCAGATTTTGAAACCTGATTCCTCTGCTTTAGCTAGTAACCCGACTCTTAGTGGTACCCGAGTTCAGCCTATTGTTAGTCCGAGGTGGAAAAGTTTTTATCAAAAGTGGGCGGACAAACTCTTGATTCCTCTTTTGAAGTCTGCCTTATTTTCATGCCTTTGCTCACTTGCTTTTTCCTTTATGGGTTTGCTTCCTTCTCCTTTAGTTGGGTTCATGCTGGCAGGGATTTCCTGGTTGATCGCAGGCGCTGTTCTGGTG
>Ga0208363_1000024_pt1 | contig 40499 bp, 38 predicted proteins | sample LakMenEpi03May11_FD_150666 | JGI IMG/M metagenome (GOLD analysis project Ga0208363, IMG submission 150666) | Freshwater microbial communities from Lake Mendota, WI - 03MAY2011 deep hole epilimnion (SPAdes) | ecosystem: Environmental > Aquatic > Freshwater > Lake > Epilimnion/Euphotic zone ...
GGGTGAAATTGATGTTATGCAAATAATTCGCGGGTCAATTGTTCTGGTGTGGTTGGCTTGCATAGCCCTGCAGCAAATTCTTCCCGCGAGCGTTCTTGGTCCTGCGCCATAGCTTCTTCAGATTCTTGTGTTAACTTTTGCTTTAAGATTAATATCAATTTTTTTTGTTCATCTTTGGACAAGTGGTCCGCAGCTTCTAGGACTTGTTGAAATGGTAAATTAAGGCTCATAATTATTCCTTCCTCGAAAGATTCACTACCGTAGAGTAGCATATTTTTGGGGATTACCCAAGGGCCCTCTTGTGAAGGCCTTAAAATCAGTTCCTTCATCTTGAATACACTAGCCAATCCTTCGATTTCCCCCTATTTGCTGGATAATTACCATTGCAGGGGGTATCATGATTATGATGTAAGTTCTTTCTTTTCATGGGGATGGCATGCCTTCCGTTTTAATCCTTTACTTAGTAGCAACGCTGGGTGCTGAACCTGCCAAGGTTGATTTCAATCGAGATATTCAGCCGATTTTCAAAGAGCATTGTTATAAATGCCATGGCGAAAGCAGCAGTAAAAATGGCCTAAGGCTTGATCGTAAAGCTGATGCCCTCAAGGGTGGTGATTCAGGCAAAGTGATCATCGCAGGAAAAGCAGATACAAGTATTCTCTTTCGCAATATTGGCTCGATCGAAAAAGCAATCATGATGCCTCCTAAGGGGCCAAGGCTTTCATCGCAACAAATAGATTTAATAAAGAACTGGATCAATCAAGGGGCTTTATGGCCTGATGATGGTTCCGAAAAGTCGAATGTACTTTCTTGGTGGTCGCTTCAGCCCATGAAAGTTATTCCTCCTCCTAAAGCTAACCACCAATGGGTCAAAAACCCGATTGATTCCTTCGTTTGGAACAAGTTGCAGCAGAAGGAATTAAGCCCATCGAAAGAAGCTTCTAAGATTACACTTTTGCGCAGGGTTTATTTTGATGTTACTGGTCTTCCTCCCGAACCCGCAGAGATTGAAAATTTCCTCAACGACAAATCGCCTGATGCTTATGAAAAGCTGGTAGATCGATTGCTTGCTTCTCCACAGTATGGGGAACGCTGGGCTCGCCATTGGCTTGATGCTGTTCACTTCGGCGAAACCCATGGCTACGACAAAGATAAGTTAAGGCTCAACGCTTGGCCCTACCGGGATTATGTGATTCGTTCGTTGAATGCAGATAAACCTTATGGCCGATTTGTTTCAGAGCAACTTGCGGGTGATATGCTTTTCCCTGGCACTCCCGAAGGGATCGAAGCTCTGGGTTTTATTGCGTCTGGGCCTTGGGATTACATCGGTCATGCTGAAGTGCCCGAGAGCAAAATCGATGGCAGGGTTGCGCGCCATCTTGATCGTGATGATATGGTTGCCAATACTGCCAACACTTTTCTGAGCATGACGGTTCAGTGTGCGCAGTGCCATAACCATAAGTTTGATCCTATTTTGCAGACCGATTATTACGGCATGCAAGCGGTATTCGCAGCGCTTGATCGTGCGGATAAGCCCTACCATGCGGATGCTGGAATAGCATTGCAGTTTGAATCATTAAAACAGAAAATCAAAGTTCAAGAAGCAGCAATGCAGGCATTCGAAGCAAAGATGCCTGGTAGAAAAGAACTCGCAGAAATTGATTCTCGCATTGCTCAATTGCAAAAAGCATCTGTTGGAAAGAACCCTGCGTTTGGCTACCACAGTGGGATTAGCCCCAAGCAGTCAGAATTAAAGTGGATTCAGATCGAACTTCCTCAATCTCAGATCATTGATAAGATTGTGTTGCATGCGTGTCATGATGAGTTCAACAACATTGGTGCGGGTTTTGGTTTTCCTGTTCGCTATCAGGTGCAGATTAGTGATGAAGCAACATTCAAAGCCCCTGAGATCTTGAGCCTAAAAACCAATGATCAAGATCAGCTTAATCCTGGATTGATACCCGTAGCTATTAATGTGGGGATGAAAAAAGCAAAGTATATTAGAGTCGTTGCTACTAAACTCGCACCTAGGCAAAATGACTATATTCTTGCGCTTGCTGAAGTAGAGGTGCTTGATGCCAAGGGTAAAAATCTTGCCCTAAACGCTCCGGTTACCAGTCTTGATTCTACCGAAGCCCCCATTCGTTGGACTAAAAAGAACCTCACTGATGGTATTTGGTTTCAAGGTGCTGATACTAGCAATAAAGAAACTGCAGCACTGCAAGAGCAAAAGAATAAGTTGCTTGCAACTCTTGTACCTGAAGCCGACAGGCTGGCACTTCAAAATATGAAATCTCAAGTTTCTGAATTGAAGGCACAGCTTGCAAAAATGCCCCAGCCTAAAATGGTTTTCGCTGGAACGGTTCATACAGGAAGTGGCGCTTTTTCTGGTACGGGCGCAACGGGGGGCAAGCCTCGAACCATTCATTTACTACAGCGTGGTAATATCGAAAAACCACTCGATGTTGTTTCCCCCAGGGCTATCACTGCCCTCCCCCATTCTCCAGGAATGTTTTCTATTCCAGAAAATGAACCCGAAGGTTTGCGCAGAGTTGCTCTTGCCAACTGGATTACTCATGATGCAAATCCGCTTGTTTGGCGATCTATTGTGAACAGGGTTTGGCGCTGGCATTTTGGCAGAGGCATTGTTGATACCCCCAATGATTTCGGAAAGATGGGCAAAGAACCTTCACACCCCGAACTTCTTGATTGGCTTGCAACCGACTTCCGTGATAATGGTCAATCCCTTAAACGCCTGCATCGATTGATTTTAACCAGCGCAACCTATCAGCAGTCTTCCGCCATTAACTCTGATAGCGCTGCCAAGGATTCCGACAATGTTTATTACTGGCGCATGAATCGCAAGAAGCTCGAGGCTGAAGCTATTCGCGATTCTGTCTTGAAGGTTTCGGGCAAACTTGATGAAGCGATGTTTGGACCCAGCTTCCAAGATTTTGTCATCGAAAAACCGGCGCACTCGCCACATTACCAATATCACCTTCATAACCCTGAAGATGCAAAATCATTCCGCAGAGCCGTTTATCGATTTCTCGTTCGCTCTCAGCAACAGCCCTTCATGACTACGCTTGATTGCGCAGATCCCTCATTATTGGTGGATAAACGCAATGAAAGCCTTTCCGCATTGCAGGCACTTGTGCTTTTGAATAATGGTTTCATGCTGGTGCAATCCAAGGAGTTTGCAAAAAGATTAGAGCGTGATTTTCCCAAACAGCAACAAGTTGAAAATGCTTTCTTGATTGCCCTTGGGCGCAAACCCACCCAATCTGAACTTGAATCATTGACAGCCCTGGCAACTCAGTATTCGCTCGCAGATTTAGCCCGTGTGCTTTTCAATCTCAATGAGTTTTCCTTCGTTGATTAAACCGGATGCCCTATGAACTTCAATAATAATAACCCAAACCTTTATAATCCCGGCATGAACAGACGCGAGATGCTTTGGAATACCGGTGGCGGCTTGGGCGGTATTGCTCTTGCTAGCTTGCTCGGAAATCAATCCGCATTTGGTGATTCGCTTAATGAAGGTGGCGTTGGTGGCCTTCAGGGGCTTCCTCATAATCCGCCCAAGGCCAAGCGGGTCATCCAGCTTTTCATGGCAGGCGCTGCTAGCCATGTTGATCTTTTCGATTTCAAGCCCGAACTTGTTAAACAGCATGGTAAGAGCTCCGACTTCGGTGAGAAAGTCGAAGCGTTTCAAAACGGGCTCGGCCCCTGGCTTAAACCTATTTGGGATTTCAAACCCTATGGCAAATCCGGGAAGATGCTTAGCGATACTGTCTCGCCTTTGGGCGATGTAGTTGATGATATTGCCTTTGTTCACAACATGGTTGGTAAGACTGGCATTCATAGCCAGTCTACTTATCTGCAAGCCACGGGTTTTCAGAACCCAGGCTTTCCTGGTATGGGCTGCTGGGTCAGTTATGGCCTAGGTAGCATGAATCAAAACCTTCCCACCTTTGTGGTGCTTCCTGATCATCGTGGTTTTGCAAGCAACGGCCCTAAAAATTGGGATAGTGCTTTTCTTCCTTCGCAACATCAAGGAACCATTCTTAAACCGGGCGCCCCAAACCCTATCGAAGATCTTTTCCCTGCGCCCCAAGGGAACTTTATTTCCAAGGCCAGCTCTAACGCTTCTTTTGATATTCTTGGTAAACTCAACCGCGAACATTTGCAATCCAGGGAAGGCGATAGCAGGCTTAATGCCCGCATTCAAAGTTATGAGCTTGCTGCGAGAATGCAGCTTGCAGCACCCGAAGCCATGGATATTTCGAAAGAGCCCGCTTACATCCGCAAGCTTTATGGCCTTGATCATAATGTTCAAACCTTCGATAAGGAAATCAATGCCATCGAAGAGATCGATCACTTCTCGCGCAAGTGCTTGGTAGCTCGAAGATTGTTGGAGCGGGGCGTGCGCTTTGTGCAAATCTGGTCGGGTTGCGATAACGGTTTTCCTAGACGCAATTGGGATAGCCATGAAGATGTCGAACGCGATCATGGCCCACTTGCAATGGGCATGGCTAGGGGCTCTGCTGCACTTATACTTGATCTAAAACAACGCGGCCTGCTTGATGATACTATCATTCTTTGGACCACGGAATTTGGCAGAATGCCTTCTTCTCAAGGGGGCAAAGGCCGCGATCATAATCCCTATTGCTTCACCAATTGGCTTGCGGGCGGCGGTATCAAGGGCGGTGTATCTTATGGCCCTAGTGATGATTTTGGGTACAAACCCCAGGATAGAAAAAATCCTACTCAGGTATATGATATCCATGCAACTATTTTGCATTTGCTTGGTATCGATCATACTTTGCTTACCGTTAGGAATAATGGCATCGATCGCAGATTGACCGATGTTCACGGGCATGTGATCGAAAACATTCTCGCTTAAATTCGTTTTTTAACCCTATGAAAGGTATTGCGTCATGGATCCGTTTCAAAAAGTAATTTCTATTGTTCCTACTACTAAAGTTTTATCCCTCATGGATGAGTTTCGAGAATTTGCATTTAAAGGAAACTTTATTAATGTCGCTATTGGCGTGGTCATTGGGGGCGCATTCAGCAAAGTGGTTGAAGCTTTGGTGAAAAGCATTCTTATGCCCTTTGTCAGTTTGTTCACCCCGGTAGAAAAAGGTTACGCAGGTTGGACTTTTGTTTTCAATGGCGTTGAAATTCCATACGGTGTATTTCTGGGAGAAGTCATTAACTTCCTTATCGTTGCTGCTGCGATGTTTTTCTTTATCGTAAAATTTCTCGGATGGATGATGAATGTAAAAAAAGAAGAGCCCGTGGTTGTGCTGACCAAACAAGAAGAACTTCTCATCGAGATCCGTGACTTGTTGAAAGCCAAAGCATCCTAATATCCTTATCGTCTAATGCGAGGCATTCCCATGCGAAATATATTGCTATCTCTGCTTGTACCTTGTCTGTTAAGTCATCCTGTATTTGCTGCAGATGAACCAATTGATGTTGTCATTTATGGCGGAACCTCCGCAGGGGTCAGCGCTGCTATCCAAGCTTCCCGCATGGGAAAAACATCCATCATCGTCGAACCCTCCAAGTATTTGGGAGGCTTAACCACTGGCGGTTTGGGAGCTACCGATACCGGCAGCAAAGCGGTCATCGGCGGCATCTCCCGTGAATTTTATCAACGACTTCGCAAACATTACGATAAGCCAGAAAGCTGGAACCTCGAAAAACGTGATTCCTTTAAAGGCTATCGCAAAGATGAAGATGCAATCTGGGCTTTCGAACCGAAAGTTGCCCATAAAGTTCTTCACGAAATGCTTGATGAACACAAAATCAAGTTCGTTCTAAATGAAAGACTCGATCGCATTAGCCCTACTGCGGTTGTAAAAAAAGGCACTGCTATCCAATCCATCAAAATGGAATCAGGCAAAACCTTTACAGGCAAAATGTTTCTCGATGCCACCTATGAAGGCGACCTTCTCGCTGCAGCGGCCGTCCCCTTCCATGTGGGTCGTGAAGCTAATGCAAAATATAATGAAACTCTTAATGGCATTCAGAAACAAAAAAACAATCATAACCATCGCTTTACCGCTAAGGTTGATCCCTATGTAATTCCGGGCGACCCCAAAAGTGGTTTGCTTCCAGGAATTGAAGCTGGCCCACACCCAGAAGATGGTTCCGAAGATCATAGGTTGCAGGCTTATTGCTTCCGTATGTGTATGAGCTTGATTCCTGAAAACCGGGTGCCCTTCCCCAAGCCCGAGAATTATAACGAAAAAGATTTCGAACTTTTGTTCCGTAACTTCGAAGCTGGAGATCTCCGGATTCCTACTAGCATCCTCATGATGCCCAATGGCAAAACCGATACCAATAATAATTTCGCAGTCAGCACCGACTACATTGGTGCCAATTACAAATACCCCGAAGCATCTTATAAAGATCGCGAAAAAATCATTGCTGATCATGAACAATATCAAAAGGGCCTGATGTGGAGCATTTGTAATCACCCTCGCGTTCCTGCAAAAGTTCGTGATGAAATGAAAAAATGGGGGCTCGCTAAAGATGAATTCATCGATACCAACAACTGGCCTCATCAAATTTATGTGCGTGAAGCCAGGCGTATGATTGGCGAATATATCATGACCGAACTCGATTGCAGAAAACTTCGCGCGACTCCAGAATCCATCGGCATGGGTTCCTATAACATGGATTCCCATAACTGCATGCGCTATGTCACACCAGATGGCAAAGTGCAAAACGAAGGCGATATCCAAGTCAGCCCAGGTGGCCCTTACAAAATTAGTTACAAATCCATCACCCCAAAAAAGGAACACGCAACTAATCTGCTCGTTCCTGTTTGCATTTCCTGCTCTCACATGGCCTATGGCAGCATTCGCATGGAACCTGTTTTCTTTATCCTAGGCCAGTCTGCTGCAACCGCTGCATGCCTTGCTATCGATGCAAAAGTTGATGTCCAAGATCTTCCCTACGAAAAACTTAAAACCAAATTATTGGAAGATAAACAGGTGCTTGAATCTAAAGATGCTGTTCCCAGCCTTCCTGCTTTAGATCCTAAAAAAATGGCGGGCGTTGTCATCGATGATATCCAAGCTACCAAAAAAGGTTCTTGGGGCGAAAGTGCCACCATCGCTGGCTTTGTAGGCAATGGCTACATCCATGATGGTAATGAAGGCCATGGCTCTAAATCTGTTTCCTTCCAAGCAAAGCTTCCCGCAGATGGAACTTATGAAGTGCGCTTTTATTATAACTCTAATGCAAATCGCGCAACTAATGTTCCAGTTACCATCGAACATGCCGCTGGTTCGAAAACTATTTTGGTAGACCAGCGTAAAGTTAACAAGGTTGGCTTTGTCTCCCTTGGCAAATTTGAGTTCAAAAAAGAGGCTGCAGCAACTGTTCTTATCACCAATACCAACACCAATGGCCATGTTGTGGCCGATGCGGTTCAGTTTATTCCGATCCCTTAATTCACTTAAAATTAGCTGGAGTCATTTCGCCCATGACCCGATCTTTTATCCAATTATGGACTCGTGCAGAGTTCGAGGTTTGGAAATCCGCACCCAATAGTCCCCTTATCTATGCTGCAAGTAATCAATTTAAACAACGAGGCATAACCAAAGGCGATCATCTCTTTATCGTAGCTTGCTTTGCAGATGCATTGCATCTCATGGGCTGCCTAAAGGTTGAATTTGGAACCTTGAACGCAGTTGAAGCTAAAAATCTGCTCCCTAAAGGTGCTCATACATGGGCCAATGATTATGTCTTTCATGATCGATCACTCAACACTCGAATGCGGTTTGATTTACATGTCCCCGTAAGTGTGCTTACTTCTTTTCGGTTCGCAGATGGCACGAATCCAAAGTTCAAAGGCGATGGTTCCGAATTCAAACCTGATCCCCAAACCTTTAGAGGAGTTCGTGAACTTTCATCTAATACAGCAATCAATCTTGCTAAGCTTCTTGATGGTAAAGTAAGTCCTAAGAATGAAGTGACATCTGTAGAGCCTGAAAAAATCAGAGCGTTGAGTATTAGACAGCCATATGCAGAGCGGATACTGCGGGGTGATAAGAAAATTGAGTATCGCACTTGGCCCACTACGCATCGGGGCAAGATTTATATATATGCTGCGAAGACGCCTGTGCTACTTCCTGGGCATGAAGATCCGCTGGATCCTTTGAAGTTGCCTCGGGGGGTTTTAGTAGGCACTGTGGAAATTGTTGATTGTAAAAAAGGTGAAAAGTATTTTGAATGGGCTTTAAGAAATCCAGTTAGGTTCGATCCACCCCGCACCTTTAATGCTTTCCCCCAAGCAGGCTACTTCTACCCCTTCGGCAAACCATGATGGTGGGATTGAAATATAAAAAAGGTCGATATTGCGAATGAAATTTGGAAGAGTATAATATTCTTAATCACAAAAATAAGGAATCGATTTATGACAACCGTTGATTTTGAACCTTTGACGGTTTCTGTTCCTATCTGGGAAGAACCTGCAGGCGTTTTCCGAGTCGGCAAAAGTCGGGTCCTTTTGGAGTTGGTGCTGGCTGCATATCTCCGTGGTGAAAGCCCTGAAGGAATTGTCCGGTCTTATCGATCTTTAACATTGGTTGATGTTTATGCAGTTATTGGTTGTTACCTCGCAAATCCTACACCTTTCAAAAATTATCTTTTGGAATGTGAACAACAATCGCAACTTATTCAAACTCAAATTGAATCCGGCCAATATTAATTTACGATACCGTTAACTCTGGTTCCTGAGCTTGCTAGCGGTGAGCCAGCCTTGCTTTTGTAAACTTCGCTGCCCCACTTTTGTCAACTTCGCGCATGCGGAGTTCCATTTATATGCATCTTTTCATTTCTCGTTTATCAATACAAGCCTGGATCGTAAGTAAAGGTTTTTCAACAGCCAGTTTTACTGGAGTGTTGGCCTGTTTTCTTTTCCCAAGATACATGTAAAAATTGTTCAAAAGCCCCAAAGAAGCCACTTTAAACAAAAAGTATATCCGGTATTTTGACTATTTCTTAAATTATTTACTTTTTATTGGCCGATGCTTGCAATCTATTCCGCTTAAAGCATAGAGGATAATATTTTACATTTAAAATAAAGCAGGCCAATGAAGAAAATTAAAAAAGCATTTACCCTGATAGAGCTTTTGGTGGTGATTTCAATCATAGGAATATTGATTGGTTTGTTGTTGCCTGCGGTGCAAAAAGTGCGCGAAGCAGCTAATCGTCTTAAATGTCAAAATAATCTAAAACAAATCGGAATGGGTTGTCATAACTTCCATGATACATTTATGCAATTTCCGCCTATGTTTATTGGGCCAAATATTATGAATGATTTGACAATACCTAGCACAAATGTTTTTTATGCGATCTTACCATACCTTGAATTGGGGGCTATAGTTACGAATTCAAATAATAGGGTTTTAGCACCTATTGCGAGAACAACCGTTGTACAAGTTTATAGGTGTCCCACTGAAACCACGACACCTGATGGAATTTTTGATATGAATTGGGCAGTTGGAAATTATGGAGCAAACTATCAAGTATTTGGGAATCCTGATGCTGGTGACATCTTAAATAACCAAGATGGAAAAACCAAATTAACTAGTATTTCTGATGGTACCTCTAACACGGTTCTTTTTGCTGAACGCTTTGGAAAATGTGGTAAATCCTTGCTTTCTTCACCCCTTACACCATACGGTAGTCTTTGGGCACATGGAAATGATCGATGCCACTATAAACCATTTTTTGCCTATGGCAATCGGGCAGGAACCCAAGGATACAGTGCTCAAGGTGATGGCCCTGGTAGTTTCCATGGGCCTTGTCTCGGTAAAGTTGGGCCATCATCAAAATTCCAAGTTGCACCTTATCCATATGAAACAAATTGTGATTATGCTTTGGCTCAAACCCCACATACTGAAGGAATGCAAGTTAGCTTGGCGGATGGTAGTGTACGATCTTTGACGTCAAATATGTCTAGTAGTACATGGTGGATGGCTGTAACCCCAAATGCTGGTGATTTACTAGGAAGAGATTGGGATAATTAATACTATGGGCAAACAAAAAATTAGTTACTGTAAATTTTTAGTAGTTTTTTTATTGTTTATTTTGCTACCTGGTTGCCAAAGTGAAAAAGCAAAAGTTTCTGGAAAGATTTTTTTTCAAGGAGTTCCCATTGAAACAGGGAAAATATCTTTCGATAGTATTGATGGAAATGCCCAAGGTTCTTCTGGTGAAATTATTGAAGGGAAGTATGAACTAAAAAACAATCAAGCTCTCGGAAAAGGTTTTATGGTTGTCCGAATATGGGGATTTAAAAAAACAGGTAAAAAAATAATTCCCCCAGTTGGAGCCCCTGGTATTTCTTCAGGTGGTGAATTGATGGACGAAATTCAAATGTATATTCCATCTGAATTTAATACTTCCAGTAAACAAATTGTTGAAATAAAACTGGGGGAAGACAACGTGTTTGATTTCGACTTGTAATTTTTGTGAAAGACAAATCGGACTTACGAAGTAATATATTCACACAAAAGACCAATGATGCGTATAAACGGCAATGTAAACCATTATAATCACTAACCTTTAATACTCTAAATAGTAACGATAAAGCGCCCTACTTCACTTTAGTTGTACTTTTAACAAATGAATGTTTCCCCTTTAGACAAAATATAATCAATTATTATGCCTATTCCTAATTTACATGCATTTTATTGGCCGATGCTTGCAATCTGTTCCGCTTAAAGGATAGAAGAATATATTTTACATTTTAAATAAAGCAGGCCAATGAAGAAAATTAAAAAGGCATTTACACTGATAGAGCTTTTGGTGGTGATTTCCATCATAGGCATCTTGATTGGCTTGTTGTTACCTGCGGTGCAAAAGGTGCGCGAAGCAGCTGTTCGTCTTCAATGCGTAAATAATCTTAAAAATTTAGCCCTTGCCTGTCATAATCATGTGGATGCCATGCTTACATTTCCGATTGATGATGATGGATGTGTGTTAAATCCTCCTACATTTCAACCATTAACCTTTTACACTAGTCTCTTGCCTTATATAGAGCAAAAAGATAATCCTCCCCTAGCACCTAAGCCCATCAAGCTATTTTTATGTCCCGCAAGAAGAGGTGTGGATGTGGGGCCAAAAAATGATTATGGATCAGCTCACCATGTTAATTGGTCTGGTATTCCAGGTTGGTACACTATCCTAGGTGGGCCTTATCTTTACGCAGAAGGGATTCCTGCAGTATTTTTTAATTTACCAAAACATTTTCCCCCTGATTTTAACAAAATAATGGATGGCACCTCTAACACGCTTTTAATGGCCCATAAAGGAGTTGCGCGAAAGTATTATAATGGTGGCAGTCCGCCAGCTTATGGTCAAACTCGCACTGATATTTCTTGGTCATCTGGTGACCATTGGGAACATAAACGCAGTCCCGATTACCTCGTACCCGAAGATTATGATGTTCTTAATATGCAGTATTATTTCTCTTCACCCCATTCCGGTTCAATGCCTTGTTCCTTTGCAGATGGCTCCATTCGATCGGTGCGTTATGGTATAAATACTAACCAACTTCGAAGACTATGGACTTATAACGATGGCGCTACCTTGCCAGCCGATTTGGAAACTAACTAATAATTTAAGGATAAATTAAATGCGCTTCATTTTATTATTTCTGTTATTACCCTTATTTATTGGGTGTGATTCAAAGCCTTCGCCTGTAAATGAATCTAATCTCCCGACTGTTGGTATTCCGCCTCCACCACCTATCAGCATGATGGGAAAAAAAGAGAACAATTATACAAATGGTATAAATGCTAAAAAACAATGATGTTTTGTTATGGGAAGAATGTTGGGTGAAATCGATTTTTAACCAAATATATATATGCAAATGGAGGTCTAAGCAAAGGAGGTTTTCATTGCTTACGCTTTTGGCTTGTAAGACATAAAAGATTGGGGGAAGCATTTAATGGAGCTCTTCGGTCGTTTACCCTGCAATATTTGATTAAATCATTCTCAAAATTTTATCCACCCTCTTCCGATATTTGCGGGAACAGTGAGAACCGTTGCATTATGATTTGTTTAAGGGGATGATGTTTATCATTAAACAAAAAGTATACCCGGTATTTCGACTATTTCTTAATTTAAGTAATTTTTATTGACCGATGCTTGCAATCTGTTCCGCTTAAAGAATAGAAGATAATATTTTACATTTTAAATAAAGCAGGCCAATGAAGAAAATTAAAAAGGCATTTACCCTGATTGAGCTTTTGGTGGTGATTTCCATCATAGGCATTTTGATTGGTTTGTTGCTGCCCGCGGTGCAAAAAGTGCGTGAAGCTGCAAGTAGGATTCAATGTGCGAATAATATGAAGCAATTTGGTTTGGCAATGCATAATTTTGCAACAACATATGATGGCAAATTACCAACGATAACCCATCAAGTAGCCCCCGGAAGTAATGGCAGTGTGATGGTTGCTTTAATGCCCTATTTAGAACAAGAAAATCTTTACAAGGCATATAGTATCCCAGCAAATATGACTCTACCTGCTGCACCTTCTGGCCCTCCCACAAAATACAATGCTACGGTTATTAAGACGCCTTTTGTTTGCCCTTCGGATTATTCTGCCTCCACGGGTTCAGGCCCCAGCGGTTGGGCAGGTACTTCCTACATAGGGAATGCCTTTCTTTTCTCAAAACTTGGTTGGTTTACAGTGGATGATCCTACGATTTCAAATTATCGGATAGGTACAATTCCAGATGGTAATTCCAATACTGTGGCTTTCGCAGAACGCGTGATTGTTAGCAATCCAACCTATCATCAATTCGGCCTAACCACTAATAATCGCGATATGGCTTATACTCCTGGCGGATTTGTAACTTCTGGCCCTTTTATTGGTATACATCAAGAACATTTCAATTATCCGGCTTTTGGGACTTATCAAAGTAGCTATCCGTTGTTGTTTGATATGTATTATTTTACTTATAAATTTTTTTTACAAGTCAACCCAGGCCCTGGGCATTTGGTTTACTGGCCTGATGTTTCGGGTGCATGTCCTTCTGGTACTAATGCTGGTCATAGTTCTGTTATCCAATTAACCATGATGGATGGCAGTGTTCGTAATGTTACTGAGCAAATTGATATGAAGACTTTTTGGCTTGCGGTAATCCCGTTTGATGGATTGGTAATCCCAGCGGATTGGAATAATTAACTAACGAAGTTAATCATGAGCGATAATAAAGAAGAACTTAAAGATTTTATAGTGGCCCGGGAAAACCAAAGGCCCTTAGTAGTTTCACGCGAAAAACTTGTGCTTTTAGTTAAAGAGCTTGAAATAAAAGGCGAGGATCTCATTTATTGTGATAAACAAAAAGTTTGGAAAAAAGCAAGAAATGTAAAAGGATTAAGGTCGCTCATTGCTCGCTTAGAAACAGGCTTGAATGATGATTCTTCTGATCCAGAACAAGATCTTGGACAAGAAGATGATCTGATGGATGATATTCTATTTAAAAAAAATGAAGAAAAAGAATTACCTGTGCAGAGGTTTATCCCACTTCCAGAAATATTAGCTACCAAGTCTTTGCAGGAAATTAAACCTGAACCCATAAAAATTTCTAAACCAGTTGTAGCATCTAATGCGAAAAAAGAAGAAGCTTGGATTGAAAGTATTGAGAAATTCTCGTTTAAAGATTCGTCCATTAAAACTTGGGTGCAGTATGGAACCATTTTTTGTTTTTTAATGGTGTTGGTTTATAACTTCTATCCCAGTTCAGGGAAGTTAACTATCAAAGATTACATTCATGGTAAAATAACCTGTGATGGTGAATTGTTGAAAAATTTAACCATCGGGGCAAAAGGTGAAGGTAGGGAAGTGTATGGTTTTGTTAATCCGGATGGAACGTATCGAATTGAAAACTTACCAAAAGGCGTTTTTAAAATAAAACTTATTCCATTAATACCATCACAACTTTATTCACCTTCCCCATCGGGTATTCAAAAGAAAGAATCCAAAGATAAGAAAAAAAAACCTGAAGTGATCTATGCGAAATATGAAACTTATGAAAATGATTTTAGCATTGAGTATTCAGGAGGAGTCAAGCAATTAGATATCGAATTGAAATCGAAGTGATTATAAATAGTCTATTTTGTTGCCTACAAGGGCCCTAAATTGATGATTAGAATTTAGCAATCTTCGATATTTATTTCTTGTGCTTTCTCAATAGCATTTTTCCTACTTAAACACTATACTTTCAATGTGGATGCCCCAGAATCCTTTGCTTAATGGAATTTTTTTTGTCCGATAAATTCGATACCACTCAGCATGTGGAAAAATTGCTTCAACTTCTCAAAAAAGGTGATGAGAACTCCAAGATTCAAATCATTGAGTTTTCTTTCAAGCGCTTTAAAAAATTAGCCAAGCGTATGATCGCTTCTTACCCTCTTCTTCGCACCAAAGCAGATACCGATGATCTTCTTCAAAACTTCATCATCCGGCTTAGTAAAGCCATTGATTCAATCGTGCCAAAAAATAGTTTAGATTTCTTTCAGCTTGCATCTGTATTAATGCGTAATGAACTCATCGATATGGGCAGAAAACTATTTGGCAAAGATGGCGCTAAGAAGAATTTTGAACAATCCACTGATCCCAAATTTCTTGATGCCAAGGAACCAGGGGAAGGGCCTTCAGGCGTTTCAGAGTGGGTCGAATTTCATGAATCAATCGGTAAACTTCCCGATGAAGAAAGATCTGTTTTCCAACTCATTTTTTACCAAGGCTTCAGCCACGACGAAGTTTCAAATCTCCTCGGGATTTCTATCAAAACTGTTTTTCGCAGATGGACCAAAGCTAAATTAATCCTCTCAGATAAGTTCGTTTAAATTAGCTTGAGATGATATTGCCACGGAAAAGAAGAAGAAAAAACACACGCAGGGACACGGAAAAGAAAAACAGAAGAAAATACATTTTAGCCACGGAATTTCACGGAAAAAGACAGAAGATTAGACACGGAATTACACGGAAAAAACAGAAGCAGAGACACGGAAAAAACAGGTAGCAGAAAAGATATTTTAGCCACGGGAAAAAGAAGCAGAAAAGACAGAAGATTAGCCACGGAAGGACACGGAATTTCACGGAAAAAGACAGAAGCAGAGACACGGAAAAGACAGTCAGAAGAAAAAGCAGAAAATTAGCTAGGCAATAAGTGAATGGAATTGGAACACAAGGAAATTACAGAACAGATCATTGGCGCTTCTTTTGAAGTTTTTCGAGAGCTTGGTTACGGGTTTTTAGAACGAGTTTATCAGCAAGCCATGAAAGTGGAATTGGAGCTAAGGGGACTGAAAGTTGAAATCGAGGTTGATGTTGAAGTGCAATACAAAAATCAGGTGGTTGGCAACTATCGGGCTGACATCCTTGTCAATGATTGCGTGCTCGTAGAACTTAAAGTATCGCCTTCAATGGATAGTCGGGATGAAGCACAATTACTAAATGAATTGAAAGCAACGGGAATCAAGATTGGGCTCCTTCTTAATTTTGGTAAACAAAAAGCAGAGTTCAAGCGTCTTGTGTTCTGATTCCATTTTCTTCTCCGTGGCAAAATCTTCTGCATAAAAACTGTGTCGCTTCTATCACTGCAATTTAATTTGTTTAATCAGAGGTTGTTTTATTCCGTGTCCTTCCGTGGCAAAATCTTCTGCTTTGTTGTTTTCTTCTCCGTGGCAAAATCTTCTGCATAAAAACTGTGTCGCTTCTATCACTGCAACCTAATTTGTTAAGTCAATACATATTCTTTTCCGTGTTATTCCGTGAAATTCCGTGGCAAAATCTTCTGCTTACTCTTCTTCTTTCTACTTTCCCATGGCTGTTTATTAAGGCATAATACCCGCATGAACCAATTTGCAAACCTTATCGAGCAGAGACCAAATTTCGTCACCCATCTGGAGTGTGGCTTAACGGGTGAAATCTACCCCAAAGAACAAGTCCATGGTTTATCCAAGGTGGGTAGGCCCTTATTAGTGCGTTATGATTTGAAGAAAATTGCGCAAGCAGTGAGTAAGGAAACAATCGCAGCTAGGCCTTCTGATTTTTGGCGCTATCGTGAGTTTCTTCCTGTCAAACATGCAGCTAATATTGTGAGCTTGGGTGAAGTTATTACACCTGTTCTTACGATGCCCAAGATTCAAGCGGGCAAAGGTACTCTTTATGTGAAGGATGAAGCTAGGCTTCCTACCGGGTCGTTCAAGGCTCGCGGATTATGCATGGCGATTTCCATGGCGAAGGAGCTGGGCATAAAAAAAGTTGCGATGCCTACGAATGGAAATGCAGGCGCAGCTTGCTCTGCATATGCATCGAAAGCGGGAATCGAAAGTTATATTTTCTGCCCTGAAGATACGCCAACGATTAATGTGCGGGAAATCGATCAGCAAGGTGGGAAGGTTTGGTTGGTGAATGGGTTGATTAATGATTGCGGGAAAATTGTGGGTGAAGGGAAGCAGCCAAAGGGTTGGTTTGATATGTCGACTTTGAAAGAGCCTTATCGCATTGAAGGAAAGAAGACGATGGGGTTGGAGCTAGCGGAACAGTTTCAATGGCAGATGCCTGATGTGATTTTATATCCAACTGGGGGTGGCACCGGCCTTATCGGAATGTGGAAGGCATTTAAAGAGCTTCAAGAGATGGGGTGGATTAATGGGAAGTTGCCTCGCATGGTGGTTGTGCAGTCGAGTGGTTGTGCGCCTATTGTTAAGGCATGGGAAGAAGGAAAAGAGCATGCGGAAGTTTGGCAAGGAGCCAAAACGATTGCGTGGGGAATTCGGGTACCTGTTGCGGTGGGTGATTTTCTAATGATTCGTGCGGTGAATGAAAGCAAGGGTTTTGCAACGATGGTGGATGATGAGGCGATACTTCGTGCGCGAAAAGAGTGTGCAGAGAAGGAGGGCTTTTTGATGTGTCCGGAAGGCGCTGCAACATTCGCTGCGTATCAGAAGGAATTAAAATCTGGAAGAATCAAGGATGATGAATCGGTAGTAATGTTTAATTGTGCGGCGGGTACGAAGTACGAACTTCCTGAAGTAACCAATCAATTGGACCGAACCAAACCCATTCGTTATGAAGAATTGTAATGTTTTCTTTTACAACGGTTAATAATTCGAGATGAGAAAAAGTAAGGTGAAGAAGATAGGTTTGCTACAACAATAAAAAACTGCGAAATTCCTCTTATCTATCTTCCCTAATCTTGCAACTCATGCAAGAAGCTAAGGGATGGATAACTCGCCTTTTCATGGGGTGAGTTCTTTTGGTAAAAAATACAAACGATTACAAAACTGCTTGGTGTGCCCTGTTCGACAAGGAGGTCGAGTTTGGCAATTCGCTGGCGCATACGCCATAAATTGATATTTGCATTCTGCCTAACTGCAGGGATTATAATCCTGTTGTTGGGTGGTACGTTGCAGGGTTTATGGTCGTATTATTTAACGATGAATAGCATTCGTGGGAATGTAGCGGAGTTAAAAACAGCGGAAGAATTAAAAACAGCGTTAGCTAAAATGACGGTGCCTGGAGATCTTGGAAAGTTGTTGGATGAGCCTGAAAAATTGCATCGGGATATAACCCTCGCGTTAAAAAAAATACTTGAATACGAAGTTTTTCTACGTGATTCCCAAACCTTCTTGGTATTGAAAAATGAGGATGCTCATGAAAAGGAAGTGCTTGCGGGGCTCAGATCAGATTTAAATGCTTTTCAAACGCTTGCTGAAAAATTTCATGAACCTCGTGTTACAGGGCCTGGCGATAAACTTTCCCAGCATCCTATCCTTGAGCCTTTGCGTGTTCTTATTGCCAAGATTGAAAAAGAAAGCACATTGCTGAGGGATAAAATCCATGATGACCTTGATCATAGTATTAATGATTCTCGCAGGCATTATCAGATAAGCTTGTGGATTATTGTTCCTTCAAGTGGCATTGGACTTCTACTGATGGCGGGCTTGTTGCACTCCTTTTATGGTTGGATATTTTACCCTATCCGTGATCTTGAAGCGGGGGTTAGTTTGCTTGCTCGGGGCGATTTCAACCATCGAATCGAAGTTAAAAGTGGCGATGAAATGGAATCACTTGGTCAAGCGTTTAATGAAATGACACGCAGGCTTCGTGAATTATATACCGATCTTGCTAGGCAGGTGAATGAGCGAAGCAGGCAGTTGGTGCGTTCTGAAAAGCTGGCAAGTGTTGGCTTTTTAGCTGCGGGTGTTGCCCATGAAATCAATAATCCAATTGCTGGAATTGCATTTTGTGCAGAGGCTTTAGAATCGCGTTTAAAAGAACTGACACTTTTGGCGAATAAGTCGAGTGGGCAGCAAAATCATCCCTGCATAGTTGACTTTGCAAGGTATTTAAAACTGATTCAGGAAGAGGCTTTCCGCTGCAAGAATATTACAGAAAAGCTGCTTGATTTCAGCAGAACGACCGAGCATAAGCGTGAAGCTGTCAGCCTGCCCAACCTTGTGCAGTCGGTTTTGGATGTCACCGCACATTTGCAAAACTCCAAAGGTAAAAAGATTGAAATAAAGGAAGAGCAACCTACCAAGGCTTGGATCAACGCAGAAGAAATTAAGTCGGTAATTTTAAACTTGGTGGTGAATGGTCTCGATAGCATGGATGATGGTGGAATTCTTACAATTATTATCAGAGAGAAGGATGGCCAAGCCGAGCTTGCTATCAAGGATACGGGGATTGGCATGAATCAGGAAGTGCTCGAGAATATTTTCGAGCCATTCTTCACCCAGAACCGCACGGGCAAAGGCACGGGCCTTGGGCTTACCATCAGTCATAAGATTATTCAGCAGCATGGTGGTGATATTGAAGCTTCGAGCGATGGGTTGGGGCGTGGAAGTGTTTTCACGATTCGGTTGCCCCTACATCCTATAGCTTCAACGAAAACTAATGAATCAATGCGTAGGGATGGTATTTCAGCAGGTCAACCTTTATTGGTTAGCGCCTGATAGTTTTACCTTTTATAAGGTGTGGTGAATTATGAGCATGAACGATTCGTACAATCAACAGGTGGCTGCAAGCCCAAAACCAACTTCGAATAGTTTAAGGGTGCTTTTTGTTGATGATGAAAAGTCTCTTCAAGAATTCATGCGAACCGAGTTGCCTAGGATGGGGCATGATGTGACGGTGTGCCCTGATGGCAAGACTGCATTAAAGGTTTTAGAGAAGGCGAGTTTTGATGCTGCATTGTTGGATTTGCGCATGCCTGGTTTATCTGGGATTGATGTGCTGGAGCATTTGAAAAAAGTTGCGCCAGATACCGAAGCTGTTGTGATGACAGGCCATGCCAGCATGGAAACTGCGATTGAAGCAGTACGATTGGGTGCATTCGATTACATTACGAAGCCTTGTAGGTTGGTGGAAATTGAAACGGTTTTACTGAAAATTATTGAAAAGAGGGATTTGAAGAATAAGAATCTGGCTTTGCAAAACAGGGTACAGGCTGCGGAAGGAAGTTCGGTTCTTATTGGGAAATCACCCGGAATGAGTGCGGTGCAGAAATTGATTTCGACGGTGGCGCCTTCGGATTCCACGGTTTTGATTCTTGGTGAAACGGGTACTGGCAAGGAGTTGGTTGCACGAACTCTTTGGAAGCAGAGTTCCCGCACAGACAAGGCTTTTGTTCCTGTGAATTGCGGTGCACTATCTGAAAATCTTGTTGAGAGTGAATTATTTGGGCATCGCAAGGGTTCATTTACCGGCTCGGATCGCGATCATAAAGGTTTGTTTGAAGTAGCCAACGGCGGCACGCTTTTCCTTGACGAAGTGGGTGAGTTAAACAAGAACATTCAAGTGAAATTATTGCGGTTTTTAGAATCTGGAGAAATCCGAAGAGTTGGTGAATCCGAGCCTTTCCGCACAGATGTTCGGGTTTTGTGTGCTACCAATCGGGATCTTAGACAATTGATCAAGACAGATGATTTCCGCGAAGATCTTTACTTTAGGATCAACACTTTTGAAATTCGTCTTCCCGCAATGCGAGACCGTAGGCCTGATATTCCAGAGCTTGCTAAGCACTTGCTTTCTAGGGCGATTCGCAAACCTTTGGATCAGTGTCAGAATTTGATTACGGCTGAAGCAATCGATGTGCTTTTGGAACATACCTGGCCTGGGAATGTTCGTGAACTTGCGAATGTGATGGAATATGCAAGCATTATTGCTGGGGGAGAAACCATACTTCCCGAGCATTTGCCTAATCATTTGCGCGATGCTTCGAGGGGCGTGCCTGTGCTTTCAATCGCACAAAACACCCACCCTGTTTCACGCACTTTGGAACAAATTGAAATGGAACACTTGCTTAGGGTGTTAGAAAAACATCAGGGCAATAAAGGTGCGGCAGCAGCAGAATTAGATATTAGCCTTAAGACTCTTTACAACAAATTGAACAAGTTTCAGGAATTGGAACAGCGCAGGATGGTTGGTTAATATGATTTTTTAAGTCAGGGTTTAAGGAAGGGCTGAAGCATGGAATATTTTATTTACGCATGCCTTGCGTTGTTTGTGATCATCAATGTGCTTGCTTGGAAGCAATCAGGCGGTATGGTTAAGATTTCATCTTTTGGAAAGCGTACTTCCAAGCCCGAGAACCTTTCCAAGTTCCAGAAGTTTTTGGTTTTGCTCAAAGGTGTAAACCTGCCCTGCAAGCCAAACGAAGGCGACCCTCTTGCCCATGGCATGCAGTATGAAAAACATCATTATCAAGGATCACAGGGCCAGTTAGAATCGTGGTATATTCCTCGTGCTGGTTCCAGCAAGGTGGTTCTGCTTTTTCATGGATATGTGCGTAATAAAGCCACCTTATTAAATGAAGCATGCATTTTTCATAAACTTGGGTATGCGTGTTTGATGGTCGATTTTCCCGGGTCAGGTGATTCGAAAGGCAGTCATACTTCGATCGGTTATAACGAATCGAACGATGTGTTAAGTAGTTTGAATTATGCAAGAGAGGTTTGGCCGCAGAAGCGTCAAATTTTATTTGGTTTTTCGATGGGTGCTGCAGCTATCTTGCGTGCAGCAAAATTGCATCATTTAGAAGTAGATAAAATCATTCTAGAATCGCCCTTCACCACTTTGTTGGAAACCGTGGGGGCCCGCTTTAAAGCCATGGGCATTCCCCCTTATCCGCTTGCTCATCTTTTGGTTTTCTGGGGTAGTGTTCGCCTAGGCTATAATGGTTTTACTTTTAATCCTATAAAATATGCGAAGGATCTAAAAAGCCCTGTACTTCAAATGCATGGCACTTTGGATCGTAGGGTGCCTTTGGTTCGAGCTCTTGAATTACATCAAAACATTCGGGTTGAAAAGACATTCGTAGAATTCGAAGGTTGTGGCCATGAATCCCTGGCAACCAAAGAACCAGAAAAATGGCGCATCACAGTGGATAATTTCTTGAGTGATGCAGAACAAGCGCCACTGCGTAAGGCTGCTTAGCCCTTGCTTTTTTTTTATCACATTAGCGCAACCACCAACCTGGATAATAATAAGGTTGGTAAGGTAGAATAGGCCCATAAATACTTACTGGTGGATTGTACCAAGCTAATTGCGGCTGCAATATATAGACTGGTTGCACGACTACAGGCCGAACAATAACTGGCAGGGGCGCAATATAATTGTAGGGGTAGCGGTATGCAAACTGGTTTGAGTAATAATAATTGTTGATAGGGAAGCCGTTATTGATGTTCAGATAATTGCTTGACCTGAAGTTGTAGGATGTCAGGCTGAAGGATGTGCCAAATTGGGAATAGGATGAGCCATAATAGGAACCAAAGGGCCCGAAAAACTGTGCTTGTGAATTATTAGTAAACAGCAGCACTGTTAAAATTCCCAACGGGTAAAGCAGTCGTCTCATAGTTGTCTCCTCGAAAATTCATTTCTCTCTTATGAACGAAACGATTGAAGGGATTATTCCTTGCGCAATAATCTTGGTTATTTTTGTAAATTGAAAAATCATTCGGTTTGCATGTGTTTAAGAACCCTTGCTAGGTGTGCTTATAATCTTTTCGAACCAACCCTGCACTTTTTTTCGTTCTTCCAAATCCTTGAGCACCCATTTATCTGAATGATTCGGAAACGGAAGATCCATGAAGGTGAAGTCTCCTAGCACTTTGCTGATTGTCAAAAACTCTTTCGCTTTTTGTGTAGAGATTTCATGGCTGATGAAGGCTGCCCTGCCCTGCAATCTTTGCCAACGTGCTAGCGCAGATTCTTTGTCGCTATCTTTATAAGGCCATTTCGTGACCCCATCGATATGCGAATGGCAGATCAACCCTTTCCACAACTTTGCGATTTCGTTATTTCTTAAACCGATGTAACTGCAGGCAATGCTCCCTCGGGAAAACCCAACAAGAATAATGTTTTCTGAATCGCCTTGGTATTGCTCGCAGATGTTTTTGACACTTCTTAATGTGTACTCAACCGTGGCATCGGCATCGCCCCACCAGTTGGTTGCGTTTTGTTTGTTTTTAGAATCAACAAATGGCAGGCAGGCCCAGATCGCATTGCGCCCTTTGGTGATGCCATAGCCTAAGGAACAACCCTCTACGGTTCCTAATGAGACATCACCTAGATTATTCTTGTAGCCACCGTTGCCTGCGAACTCGATGATCACAGGCCATTTGCTTTTTGCATTCCAGTTTTCAGGAAGATAAAGAGCATGGTGGATGGCGGTGTTATTTTCTTCAGGCCAGTGATGTTTGACTCTTTTGCCCGCAGTGGGTTTTCCTTCAATCATTTTAGGGACCACAATATCTGAGGGGATATCGTTTAAGTTGTTTTTCTTTTCTGCTTCGAAAACAACTAGGCCCAGACATGAGAGAATAACGGTGAATGCTGAGGTTAAAATCTTCATTACTTACCTTTGGCTTTGATTGCTTCGCGCAGTTTCATTTCTGATTCTGGGCCCCAGTAACCACAATCTAATTCCAAGAACAAGGATGTGTAAGGGATTGCAAGAGGTGTTTTGATGATCAAAACCTTAAAAGTTTTTCCAGCTTTATCAAGCTTTCCAATGATATCTTCGTGAGGTAACGATTCCACTTTACGACCTTTAAGCAAGGTCTTTAATTCTTGGCGGAAGGTATCAATCCCTTTGGCATCGGTTTCTGGTACAAACGGGAGTTCACTATCTAAGTGGATTACTGGTCGGATGTGGTTTGATTTTTCCAGCATTTCAAATACTGTTTTGACCACTTCCAGATGGTTTGATCGGGTTGAAATGGTTTCTATCCCTGCGCCACTTTGTAAAGGGTAGGCTGAATCTGCGATTACGATCCAGTTGCGGTGCCCCATTCTGGGTAGTTCCGCTTTCAAGACTTGCTTCCAATCCTTCTCATCTGCGAATGAAAATGCGCTTAGGGATAAAACTAAAAACAGACTTGCAATACGCATTGGAATACTCCCGCTTGGAACGAAATTAGCAAATTACATTGAAAGGATCATCTCAATTTTGCAGCTTTGGTTCTATAATAAATGCAAAATTATTCTATCATTGGTGAGGTTACATATTTAGAATGAGTATTGAAAAGAGATTGGTTTTTAGCAATAAAGGGGCTCCGAAATGCGAATAGCGATGTGGTCGGGCCCCAGAAACCTTTCGACAGCCATGATGCGATCTTTTGGCAGCAGGCATGATTCTTTTGTTACCGATGAACCTTTTTATTCCCATTATTTAAAAACTTCGCAGCTTCCGCATCCAGGTGCTGCGGAGGTTATCAACACTCATGAATCGGACTGGCGCAAAGTGGTCGAATGGCTTACTGGGCCTATTCCTGAAGGTAAGACTATCTGGTATCAGAAGCATATGGCGCATCATCTTTTACCCGGCATGGATTGCGATTGGATGGGTGGTCTTACCCATGCGTTTCTTATTCGTGACCCTTATGATGTGGTTGCTTCGCTTACTGAGTTCATAGCTTACCCCACGCTTCGCGATACTGGTTTCCCTCAGCAGGAAGCCCTGATTGAATCGGTGAAAAAAGCCACTGGGAAAATCCCGCCCATCATTGACTCCAAAGATTTGCAGTCGAACCCCAAAGCGATTTTGACCAAACTCTGTGACATGCTTGGTATTCCATTTCAAGAAGCGATGCTTGCTTGGAAGTCTGGCATTCATCCCACGGATGGCTGTTGGGCCAAGCACTGGTATGCCAAGGTTGCCTTGACCACTGGTTTTAATTCTCCCATAGAAAAGCGAAGACTTCAGCCGATGGAGTTGGAACCCATCTTGGCAGGTTGCAAGGAAATTTATCAGCGCCTTTACGAACTTCGTATCACTGCTTGAAAGATAACTAATGCTGCAAAAATTCAACGATCTTAATAAAGATCTTATCGTAAACATCAATGGTAAGTTGGTGCATCGTGATCAAGCTGGGGTTAGCCCTTTTGATTCTGTGGTGCAGGGTGGTGATGCTGTTTGGGAGGGCCTTCGACTTTACAAAGGCCGTATTTTCAGGCTTTATATGCATCTTGATCGCCTTGCAGACAGTGCCCGGGCACTTGCATTTGCTGAAATTCCCTCTCATGAACATATCGTTTCTGAAATTCGCAAAACGCTTGAAGCTAATCAGATGACTGATTCAGTACACCTTCGGCTTACTCTTACCCGTGGTGTTAAATACACGAGTGGCATGGATCCTAGACTCAACACCAAAGGGCCTACACTCATCATCCTGGCAGAACACAAGGCTCCGGTTTACGATAAAAGTGGAATCAAATTAATCACTAGTACTTTTCGTAGGCCTACGGGGGAAGTTCTTGATCCCCGCATTCATCACAATAATTTGCTCAATTCTATACTTGCAAAAATTCAGGCTAACGCAGCGGGGGCAGATGATGCGTTGATGCTTGATTCGCGTGGCTTTATTGCAGAGACAAACGCCACCCATGTTTTCTTTGTACGGGGTAACGAAATTATGACCCCCTTCACCCATGCTTGCCCTGAAGGAATTACTCGGGGCGCAGTGTTAGACCTTTGCGCGCAGCATCGCATCCCCTACGAAATCCGTGATATCAGCATTGCGGAAGCTTATAGGGCGGATGAAATGTTTTGCACGGGGACTATGGGAGAAATAGCGCCAGTGTTAGAGCTTGATGGCAGAAAAATTGGCGCAGGGAACTCTGGCCCTGTTACTCTTGATCTTTGTGATCTGTTTAAACGTATGGTGGAACGCGAAGGCGATAAGGTTCTTTAGTTTCAAATCTAGAGTTTCGAATTGCTTATGATGTGTTAATTAAAAAAGCCCTAAGGATTGTTATCCCTAGGGCTTCTTTTGATTGTGGATCAAGAATGCTTAGGCGCTTTTCTTATCTTGATTACTGTTGTTGGAATCGAAGAGTTTGGTTTCGCCTTTGATCATCTTATCGGTGATGACGAACTTGCCTTTGGTTTCAAGTTCTGGGAGTTCGAATTGCATATCTAGCATGATTTCTTCGATGATGCTTCGTAAACCGCGGGCGCCTGTATCGCGATCTTTGGCTTTTTGAGCAATCGCTTTCAATGCGGAAGAATCAAACTCGAGTTCTGCGCCTTCCATTTCGAAAAGCTTTTGGTACTGGCGTACCAAGGCGTTTCGGGGTTCGGTAAGAATGCGAACCAGAGCTTCTTCATCGAGTGGATCGAGAGGGGCAAGAACTGGAAGCCTACCGATGAATTCTGGAATCATACCGAATTCAAAAAGATCATCGCTGGTGACCTGATTGAGCAGGCTACCGAGATTGCGTTCTTTATCTTCGGGATTGCTACCAAAGCCAATAGTCTTTTTCCCAAGTCTGCGGGAGATGGTATCGCCCAACCCGACGAATGTACCACCGCAGATGAAAAGAATGTTGGTGGTATCGATCTGGATGTACTGTTGTTCTGGGTGTTTTCTGCCACCTTGTGGTGGAACATTAGCAACAGTGCCTTCAAGCATTTTAAGAAGTGCTTGCTGAACGCCTTCGCCAGAAACATCGCGGGTGATGGAAACATTCTGGGATGTCTTAGCAATTTTGTCGACTTCATCGATATAGATGATGCCTCGTTGAGCAGCTTCGATATCGAAATCAGCAGCATGAAGAAGCTTCAAAAGAAGGTTTTCGACATCTTCGCCTACATAGCCAGCTTCGGTGAGGGTGGTTGCATCGCCGATGGCAAAGGGAACATCAAGAACCTTTGCGAGTGTTTTTGCGAGCAGGGTTTTACCACTACCTGTGGGCCCGATTAAAAGGATGTTGCTCTTTTCGAGATCAACATCGCTAGGGCCGGCTTGGCCAGTCATGCTAAGGCGTTTGTAATGGTTATGAACAGCGACGGAAAGCACCTTCTTAGCGCGTGTTTGGCCGATAACATACTGATCAAGTTTTTCCTTGAGAGTACGAGGAGAAGGAATATGAGCGAAGGGTTGCTTGCCCGAGCCCCTGCGTTTCTTTTCCTGAACGATGATGGATTGGCATAGCTCGATGCATTCGCCACAAATGAATACATCTGCGGGCCCTTCGACCAAAGGTCCGACATCGCGGAAGCTTTTTCTGCAAAAAGAGCAGAAAGCGTTGCGATTGCGTCCAGTATTGGAGGTGGGCTTTTTACCGCCCGTGCCCGAATCTTTCGTCGCCATGAAATCTCCTATCAGGGAATAATCTCAACAAAACAAAGTTATGAAAGAAGTCTACCTAAAGCACCAAAGTTTCCGGAAGCCCAAAAAGCCCCAAGAGGTATTAGGGATTCTACAACCGGAAGGCAATTTTCCGCAAGGACAACTGAAGTCAGAAGGTTAAGATTTCGCAATATCGTCATTATTTGGGGGAAAAGCCCTAGGATTATCGCCTTCAGTAGGTTCTTTTGGGGGAGAATCTGGCATAGAAGGAGTTAAACCAGCGGGGGTTTCCGAGGGTGCAGGCTCTTTATTAGAGATCTTGCGACCCAGTTTCCGCTTAACGATTTCAAATTCTTGGGGGGTTAGTTCTCCCGCCTCAAGCATATTGCGAAACTCACTTAACTGATCTTCCGGGGAACATATACCCCGTTTTCGATCGTCTTTAAAGGCCCGTCCAACCCATGCAACAACCATGGCGCCCAAAAGTAAAACTCCTGCAAGAAGCATCCCGGTCAAAGCCAGGCTGAATCTGCCATCTTGCCAAAAGGGCACTTGTGGAGCAGCCAAGAAAACTAGAAAACGCATAAGCGTCTCCGGAGCAAGCGGGGAGAAAGTAGCTTGGGGTTTGCAGTACCTTAAACCAAGTGAACTTTTCCATCCTTGCGCCCAATTATAGCCTCAAGAATTTAAGTGTGAAAAAAAATTGAAGTTTTAGTAATGAAAACTTTATCCTTCCAAGGCGTTATAGCTGGTAGATTCCGAAGCGTGTTCATTCCTGATCGGGTTTTGTTTGCCAAACCGCTCTCAACACTGTAAATCTAATGAGTAATACAGACCTAGTTACAATCAAGGAGTGAATAATGAGCGTTACAAAAGCAGAAGCGGGAAAAACAAAAATCGGCTGGATAGGCACAGGCGTGATGGGCCGTTCCATGTGTGGCCATCTTATTAAAGCAGGCTACCATGCCACGATCTACACCCGCAGCAAGGATAAAGCAGCAGATCTTATTGCCCTAGGTGCCAAGTGGGTTGATTCACCCAAGGCCGTGGCGCAAGAGACCGATGTAATATTTGCTATCGTTGGTTTTCCCAAGGATGTGCGTGAAGTATTTTTAGGCGATCATGGAATCCTCGCAGGTTCTAAACCAGGAAACATTCTGGTTGATATGACCACCAGCGAACCTTCGCTTGCAGTAGAAATCTACAACTCAGCAAAGGCCAAGGGCGTTCATTCCTTAGATGCGCCAGTATCTGGTGGCGATATCGGTGCAAAAAATGCTGCCCTTTCTATTATGGTGGGTGGCGATGCAGAAGCAGAGCAGGCAGTAAGGCCTTTGTTTGATTGCATGGGTAAAACCATCGTGCATCAAGGAGCTGCGGGTTCAGGTCAGCATACCAAAATGGTAAATCAGATTCTTATCGCATCAGGCATGATTGCAGTATGCGAAGCCATGCTTTATGCATTTAAATCGGGCCTCGATGCTAAAACAGTTTTGCAATCCGTTAGCGTGGGCGCTGCAGGTTCTTGGTCTTTGCAAAATCTTGGCCCCCGCATTATCGATCGAAATTTCGAACCTGGTTTCTTTGTCGAACATTTCATCAAAGATATGGGCATCGCACTTGCAGAAGCAGAGCGGATGAACCTTTGCCTTCCAGGCTTGGCTCTTGCCAAGCAACTGTATGAAGCGGTAAGGGCGCAGGGCTATGGCCGTAAGGGAACCCATGCCCTGATGCTTGCGATGGAACATATGTGTAATGTGAAAAGATAAGGCTGAAGATAAAACAAAAAAGCCTGCGTGCTTTATTGGCATGCGGGCTTTTTCGTTAAGTAGAAGTAAGCTCGGCACCATCAAGACAAAGGAGACGGGATATGCCTTTTTGGTACCGGGCTTTATCGAGGTGGGGATTTATTTCAAATCGCCCAGGCCTTCCTTTTCAGGAAGCTTGAATCCTAAAACATTGCGTACTCGGGGCCCACCATCGGTGGCGTAACTCCCTGTACCAACTTTATCGTGCTCTTTGTTTTTCCAACCCAACACTACTATTCTGTCAAAACATTTGCCGAAATAATCTCTGCCATAAGTCCCTTGCATCGCACTAGGCGCACTGGCCTTTCTGCTGAAACTACTGCCCCCTACCCAATAACCATCGTAGGCAGAGGTGTAGGTTGGCTTGGCATGTTTCTTAACAAGGTTGGCGTAACCAGTTTGCTTCCAACTGTGGTCTGGGTTTGCATCCATGGCAATACCATCATCAGAAGCGGAAGATCTGGAGATCAAAAGCCCCAACGAAAGAAAGCAGCTAATCCAGATAATGTGTCTCACGGAAAGACCCCCCTAGGAGGAATAGTCAAAATAGGTTCTAAAAGAGTAATCGGCTTATTGGTGAGATTTCTTCACGTTAGACAGGGAATTTTATCAAGTTGTTAAAATAGGAAGAAAAGGGGGTTCATTTCCATGGCAATTCTTCCATCAAACCTCTTGACAGATGTAACTTTCCTGCTTATTAACCCACGCCATGAACACATTATTTTTATTATCGTTCTCTCTGGTGGCCCTGCTTGGAGCAGAAGAACCCGCACCAGCGTCCGTGCCTGTAAAACCTGCCATTAAGGGTAAGGTACTCCTTCTGGAAAACGATCGAGTTTTAGAGGGTGATATCGAGTTGGTCGGGGATCGTTACAAAATCAAACGAACCATTGGTGAAACTTGGTTGCCCACCAATAATGTGGTAAAGCTTTGCCCAAGCATGGATGATGCTTATATGTTTTTGCGTAGCAGGACTAATCTTGATGATGCTGATGAAAGGCTGAAGTTGGTTTCATGGTGTGTTCGTTATGGATTGAAGGAAAGAGCTCTTGAGGAAGCAACCGCAGCCGTGCAACTAAGGCCCGAACATTCGCCAAGTATCCGCTTGCTGACGCATTTGAAGGCTAGCATCGAACAAGATCAATTCCGCAAAGAAATCAACACTGTGGTTCAAGCGGAAGAAGTTCCAACAGTTCTACCCATAGAAGTGGCCAATGATTCCTTAAGTATGTTTGCGACTCGGATTCAACCAATATTGATGAACACCTGCGCCACCTGCCATAGTACTGGCAAAGGTGGGAACTTTAAATTGCAACGGGTGTACGGGTTATCAAAACCCAATCAGAAAAACTTACAGCAAAACCTTGCAGCAGTACTGAGCCAGGTTAATTTGCAACAGCCCGATAACAGCCCATTTTTAGGTAAGGCGTTGACCTTGCATGGCGGAGCCAACAAAGCCCCGATAAAAGGTCGGGAATCCGAAACTTATAAGTTGCTTGAAGATTGGGTGCGTATGACTACCGTAAGGCATGCGATAGCACAAGTTGATAATAGCCCGAGTGCATTCGCAGAAGATAAAGGTGGCGTAAAGCCGATGAAACCAACAGCAGCCCCCAAGGAAAAAGAGGGCGAGAAGGAAGCAAACCCCTTCGACCCAGAAGTGTTTAATAAACTGTTTAATCCTGCGAAGTAAAACAAGAAGGCCCATGGAACGCAGTCCATGGGCCTCTTGTTAGAAAATACAATTCTAGTTCAGTTAATCATCATTACTTTGAAGTTTGTTTGTATCGTCTGGTTTTTTCGTTTTAGCTTCGCCACTTAAATCAATCGTGCGATTAGCGACGGTACTTTGAAGCTTGGCATAATAAGCCACGATGTTTCGGGGATCATGCCCTAATTGGCCCGAGATCTGATGACGAACCCGCCTGAGTTCATCGAAAATGGTAGGAGTTGTCATGGTAAAGCATCTTCTCCGAGAAGTTCCAGGGGCGTTACTAAGGTCGGGACATATAAACCCAGTATACCATTGATTCTTCGGATTTGCCCAAATTTGTTGGCGTTGGCAAGATGTTTGCAATTCCAGGTAACTAAAAAATCGCAACGATGATACGATGCAATCGCTAGGTGTAAAGCATCTCCAAAAGGGTCTGCTGGCATTAACTGATGACTTATATATGCTTCAACAATTTCAGAAATAGCATCTGTGATGGTAAGTAGCTCTATGGAATCGAGCATTTTAATAGCGGCTTTTCGGCTTGGGAAATTACCTTGGTTAAGTTCGTCAACGACTGCGATGCTTGATACGATGCGATCTTGCCAAGGAATCGAGTTCCACCACCGCTGAGTCCAATCACGCCGAGCAACCATCGAAGGTTCACTGCGAACCTCATGGTAAAAGCTTGGGATTGTAGTTTCAATGTAGTGTGTTGCCATTCTTTATATCTTATAAAATAAGGCTATTAGTAATGAATACTTAGTGGACAATGTGCACAATAAGCAAGAAAAAGAAGACCCATGGAACACATAGTCCATGGGCCTCTTTAATGCACTGTTCAATTTCTTCTCACACCTTAAAAACAGAAGACCTTCCAAGATCACCCACTGCTCTGGGCGGGTCTTTTCCTGTTTTTGCGTTAGCTGTTTTTCAAGGAGTTAAACAGTAGGCCGCTTAAAAGCTTGGGGTAGAAGTAAGTAGATTTCGGAGGCATCTTTTCCAGATTGCCTGCAATCTCTTCCACATGATCCATCCCCGCAGGCGCAACCAACACTGCCAAGTCGCATTCTTTCTTGGCCAATGCATCCTCTACTTCGCCTAGTAAATGCACATACTTGCAAGAAGGATTGTGTCCGGCTTTTTCCTTCATTAGGTGATCGAGAACTAGCACATGAAGAATGCTAACACCCAGACCACGCCAATCACCGCTATGGGCAGCAGCAAGTTTATCCATGGCTGCAGTATCTGTTAATCTGCCAAGAATCCAAGTGTTGTCTGCAAGGGTGCCAAAAGCGAGTAGGTCTTGTCCGCCATCGGCTTCAATGGATTCCCAGGCATCAAGAGCAGCAGCATTACCGGTGCCAACTTTTTCGATTTTGAAATGCCCTTCGAGCGCCTTTTGCACTTGTTCGGAGGTAATGCCTTTTAGGCCACTAACCAGACGGTGGGTAGGAAGAATTAAAAGGCCTGGGTCGCTCATGCTAACCAGCATCATCAGGATGAAGTTAGGTGCGGCTTCGGAGTCGAGCACTTCGCCTGCAGCTTTCTTCTCCTCCAAATATTTCAAGCCTGTTTCATAACGATGATGGCCATCTGCTATGAAAACAGGTTTGGGGCCCATCAAGCCGGTAACTGCGCTAACCACAGAATGATCATGGATGGTCCAAAGCCTGCTGATGGTTCCCAGATGGTCGGTGGCTTCCATAGGAAGTGCTTGCCCTACAGCTTTTTCAAGCTTGGCCATCACTTCGCAGTTATCATCAGGGTAAAGGCCAAAGACAGGGCTAAGGTTCATGTTGGTAGCTTGGTAGAGTTTAAGTCTATCTGCTTTTGGGCCAGCAAGAGTTTCTTCGTGGGGGAAGATTTTGCCTGTGCCAAAAGGTTCGAGTCTGACCCGTGCCATGAATCCTTTGCGCAGATGGGTTTTGCCTTCGACAACATATTCTTGTTCGTAAACATAAAGTGCTGGGGAGCCATCGCGGATTAAAATATCTTCTGCAATCCAGTCACGAAGCACTGCGGCGCTGCGGGTGTAGCGGTTGTTGGTTTCGGTATCGGAGGGAAGCTCTTTGTTTAATTCCAGCCTGATGACATTGTAGGGGTTGTTGTTGTAAAGATGTTCTTGGAGTTTTTCATCAATGACATCATAAGGAGGCGCAACGACCTCGCTCATATTTCCAACCCTGCCCATGTCATAGCGGTGTGCGCGAAAAGCTTGAATGTTTGCCATCAATCCAACTCCCTTGAATGAAATATCCGTGTGACTGGTAATCCTAAAGCCATAATACATAAAATAGGAAGTGAAGGGTAACATAGAAAGGCGCAAGCGCATGAACGGGGAAGAACAAGCATCAATTTTGCAGAAAAACCTCGATAAAGTCGAGGAAAGAATCGCATCTTCGTGCGAGAAAGCTGCAAGGAAAAGAACTGAAGTGACATTGGTAGGTGTTACAAAAACAGTTGATTCGCCCCTCGCAAAACTTTTAATGGAAAAAGGAATTGATCAACTGGGCGAAAGCAGGCCTCAAGAACTTTGGAACAAAGCCTCGCATCTTCCCAATGCTAAATGGCACTTCATCGGGCATATGCAACGAAATAAAATCGATAAAACACTTCCCCTTATTCATCTCTTTCATTCGGTGGATAGCCTGCGCCTTTTGCAAGCGCTTGAAGCTGAATGCGAAAAACAAAACCTAAAACTTGATTTCTTACTAGAGGTAAACATCAGTGGCGAAGAAAACAAGCAGGGGTTTGATCCTTCTTCAGTGCTAGGCTTGGCCAGTGAACTTATGGCATTAAAGCATTTACAATGTCAGGGCTTGATGGGGATGGCTGCTTATGCTGCAGAAAAAGAGAGTTGCAGGCCAGCGTTTCAATTGTTGAGAAATACTCGGGATAAACTTTCGGACCTTTTAGGGAAAAAGCTGCCCGAGCTTTCGATGGGGATGAGCAATGATTTCGAAATTGCAATTGAAGAAGGGGCCACACTAATCCGCCTAGGCAGCATACTTTGGGAGGGGTTGGAGCAAAAGTAAGAGTTCAGAGGTCGGGTGAAACGCAGGGTTATGTGATGTTAAGGCAGAAACATGGCTTTTTCTTTGCCTAGTATTAGAAAATCCCTTAGGATCTTGCTTGTGGTAAAGAAATGATGAGTCAATCATCTTCCCGCCTATTGAAAAGAATCAAACTGAGGTAGTAATGCGTAAGATCCCATTTTTAGTGTTGTTTATTTTCGCTTGCATGATGATGGCTCCCATGGGTGCCAACGCTCAGAAGGTGGTGCCATTTCCAACGAATGCTGGGGCACCCACTTTAAAGCCAATCTTCCCTGCTGGGGCAAAGCGCGGTAGTTCGATTACGCTGAATCTTACAGGAACCAATCTTGCTGGCCCGATTAAGTTTCTTTCTTCTTTCCCATGCAAAGCCACGATTCCTACCGAGAACAACAACGGAAAAGATGCAGCCAAGCTTGCAGTCAAAATTGATATTGATCCAACTGCACCTATTGGGTTTCACACTATTCGCATCGCCACTGCCAAGGGTGTTTCCAACACACGCATCCTTTGCATCGATGATCTTCCTGAAGTTTTGGAAGTCGATACGAACAAAAACAAGATGACGCCTCAGGTGGTGACATTACCTTGTGTGGTTTCAGGCAAGATCGATGCAGAATCTAATGACTATTACAAAATCAGCGTCAAAGCTGGGCAGGAAGTCAGCTTCGAAGTATTGGGCAGAAGGTTGGGCGGTTCAATTGATCCACAGATTAACTTGATAGATCCTAAGACCATGCGAGAGTTGCCTAAGAGCCATAGTAATGATTCCCCTGGAGCCCAGACTGATCCCAGATTGCGTTTTGTGTTTCAAAAAGAGGGTGAGTACTTGGTGGAAGTGCGAGATGTTAGTTATCGTGGCGGAGATGATTTTCACTATAGATTGCGTATGGGTGATTTTCCCATGGCAACTTCACCCATACCGATGGCAATGAAGCGGGGCACTAAAGGCAATATAAACTTTGCAGGCCCTGCGGTTGAATCTGCGTTGTCCCAAGAAGTTGTTGCTCCGGTAGATCCATTGCTTGATAGCGTCTGGATTGCGCCTAAGGGAAAGAGTGGACTTACAGGCTGGCCTGTTTGTGTGTTGCTTTCCGATCTTACTGAAGCCATGGAACTCGAACCTAACAACGATCCTGCCAAGGCGAATAAGATTGCGATTCCTTCTGCAATCACTGCGCGCCTTTTGGAAAAGGGTGATCTCGATCATTTCTCTTTTACTGCCAAGAAGGATCAACGATTAATTATTGAAGCTACTAGTCAGGATCTTTATTCGCCCACGGAAGTGTACATGGCGTTGAAAGATGCGAAGGGCGCAAAGCTTGCAGAGACTAATCCTACGGGGGCGAGTCGTTTTGATTTTAAAGCCCCAGCAGATGGTGATTACACTATTGCGGTAGAGCACTTGCATTTATGGGGTGGACCAGCAGAGATCTATCGCCTTAGCATCACCAATTATCAACCAGGGTTTGATATTACTATTGGTGGGGATCATTTTGATGGCCCTGCTGGTGCGCCATTTTCCGTGCCTGTTAATGTAACCCGAAGGGATTATGCAGACACGATAGAAGTTTCTGTCGAAGGAACTAAAGGTATTACGGGGAAGCTTAGCATTCCTAAAGGGCAACCAGCGCAACCCGGTCAACCTGCTGGGAACCTCAACTTTGAAATCGATGAATCGGTTGCTGTTGGTCCACAACTTATTCGCATCGTGGGAACTGCTACCATTAATGGTAAACCTTACAAGAGCTATGCAAGTGTTCGGGGTGCGATGAGTACTTCGCTTGCGGGTTTGCCAATTCCCCCACGAACTTATTGGAATGAAATTACCCTGGGAGTTTTGCAAAGGCCAGCTTTTATACTTTCGTTGAAGATCGACCCAGCAACCATTGCGCCTGGTAAGAAAGCATCTGCAACGGTAACCGCTAGTCGTGCTAAGGATTTCAATTCTGAAATTGTGATCACGGTGGGTGGATTGCCTGCTAATGTCACTGCCAAGGCGGGCCCCATTCCTGCCAATATGAATGAGGTGAAGTTTGAAATTACCTCAACAGAAAAGGCTGTACCTGCAACCCCTTCCATAACGGTTACTGGTAAAGCAAAAGGCAAGGATAAGGAAGAAACCCATACCTCGCCTGGAATTACATTCACTATCAAGAAATAAAGTTTACTTACTCAGGGAAGAATCATGCGAAACATCCGTTGGTCTGCATTAGCGATAAGCTTAATGCTGTTGCAGGTATTGTTTGTCTTTTCTCAAACGACTATCAAGTCTGTTGATGAAACCCGCAAGGCATTCAAAAAACTTTTGGATCGGCCCAAGCTTCCGCTTGATGTCAAACAGATATCGAAGACTACTTCTGGATCTTACACTTACGAAACAGTGGATTTCACTAGCGATAAAAAAGCTGATGGTTCCGCTGAGCGGGTTCCAACTTACCTCGTTTCCCCTACGGAAAAGAAAGCCAAGCTTCCTGCAGTTATCATGCTCCATGGTACCGGGGGCAATAAAGAGAGCCAGAAATCCTGGCTTGAAGAGTTCGCAAAGCGTGGTTGGATTGGTGTTGCAATCGATGCAAGGCATCATGGTGCAAGATCGGGTGGTAAAAAAGGGTCAGAGGCTTATAACGAAGCCATTACTAAAGCTTGGCGCGCACCCAAGGATAAACCGCAGCCCATGCCTTTTTACTTTGAAACCTGCTGGGATCTTTGGTGCACAGTCGATTATCTTTTGCAACGCGATGATGTTGATCCTGCGCGCATAGCGATGGTTGGGATTAGCATGGGCGGAATTCAAACTTGGCTTGCTGCTTCGGTGGATGAGCGGGTTTCTGTCATGGTTCCTCTTATTGGAGTTCAAAGTTTCAAATGGACTTTGGAGAATGGCAAATGGCAAGCGAGGGCTAACACCATTCGTAAGGCCCATGAAGCTGCAGCTTCGGATATGGGTGAGAAAGAAATCAACGCTAAGGTTTGTAAGGAACTCTGGAACAAAATCATCCCAGGTATTTTGGAAGAGTTTGATTGCCCGAATATGTTGAAGTTATGTGCGCCTAGACCCATGTTGATTTTGAATGGCGAGAAAGATCCAAACTGCCCAATAGAAGGTGCACGCATAGCTTTTGTAAGTGCAAGCGAAGCTTATAAGAAAGCCAATGTAGCAGACAAATTAAAGATTGTGGAGGCAGCGGGAGTGCCTCATACTGTAACGCCTGAGTTCAAGGTTGAAACCTTGGCTTGGCTTGAACGCTGGCTTAAGTAATCAATTATAGAATTGGAAACGAACATGCGAAGAATGATTCCGATGATGGTTGGGATGATGTTGTTTGCGCCTTTGATGTTGTTGCAGGCGCAGGAAGCTAAATCTCCGTTTAAATACAAAGATGCTGCGCCCAAGAAGCATGAGATCAAGGCGCGCGCTAGTCAGATTGATCCCAAAGCCAAGCCCCACCCTGAGATTGGTTTTGTGTTTGAAAAAGATGGTAAGGTTTCAGATTATGAAAACGCTTGTGTAGATACCCGGGTGCCTTCGCAAGGCAAGTTGGTGATCTGGCTGATGGGCCATAATGCCCAGCTTTTTGATCGGGTTTCCAGCTATGGGCTTCATGCAATCCAGGTTCATTATGCAAACGGTTGGTTCGGTGAGTTTGGTAAAGAGCCCGCCCCTGCGGATGATAAATTCTTGGGTAAGATTCGTTTGGAAGCAGCGACAGGCGAAGACTTTAGCCCAGTGGTAAATATCCCGAAGCCCGATGGCATGATGGAGCGTGCATACCAGTTTGTGAAGTATCTTGATAAGAAAAATCCTGAGGGTAACTGGGGTTATTTTATTTCCGAAGATGGTAAGGGCCTGCGTTGGGACAAGGTTATTATTTCGGGTAGCTCGCATGGTTCCACCACTGCTGCGCGGTTTGCAAAACATCAGAAGGTCGATCGAGTGGTTATGTTCTGCGGCCCACGTGATCAATATGAAACCTGGCAGGCGCTTCCCTCTGCAACTCCTGAAAATAGATATTTTGGTTTTAGCCATGTGTTGGATGGTGGTTGGAAAGGTGATCATTATTGCAGATCGTGGGAGCTGCTTGGGCTTAATGCTTTTGGTCCGATTGTTAATGTGGACAAAATGCCTGCGCCTTTTGGTAACAGTAGAAGGCTGATCACCGATGCAGATGTTAAGAACGATGATAAAAGGGCGCATAGTTCGGTGACCCCCGGTGGCGCTGCGGTGAAGGATGCCTCGGGTAAATTTATTCATGAATCAGTTTGGAAATATCTCTTTACACATCCAGTTGAAAAAGTGGGCGAGGCAGTAGCAGCAGATCCCAATTGCAAGAAGGATTTGCGTTCCCCCAAAAAGAATTAGATTAAGAGGCTTCAATCATGTTTCTGATTAGAATTTTTCTATGCGTTAGCGTTTATCTTGCACTTAGTTTTAAATTGGCAAGCGCTGAAGAGCCTTTGACATTAAAACTATGGCCTGATGGCCCGCCTTCGAAGATGAATCCAAAGTCGGAAGCTACAAAGAAACTGATTGATTCTTATGGGAAGCCTGGGCCCAATCGCATTTCTGATGTGCTTGAACCAACCATCACAATTTACAAACCTGCAAAGCCCAATGGCGCCTCGGTGATTGTTGCGCCAGGTGGTGGCTACATGTTTCTTTCTTGGGCACATGAGGGCACACAAGTTTGCGAATGGTTAAATACTCTTGGTGTTACAGGAATTTTATTGAAGTATCGAACGCCAACTCGGGATGAAAAAGAAGTGTTCACCATGCCCGTGGAAGATGCGCAGCGGGCGCTGGGTTTGGTGCGCAATCATGCAAAGGAATGGAACTTAGACCCAAAGCGAGTTGGGATTTTGGGTTTCTCTGCGGGCGGGAATTTAGCAGGACATGTTTCGTGGGATCGGGGTGAGCGAACTTATGAGCAAAAGAAGGGGTTGGATGATGCGAGTGGCCCGGATTTTCTGATCTTTATTTATGGTGGAGGTTTTCTTCACAAGGACGATAAAAGCAAGTTCCGTGACGGGTTTAAAGTACCTGCGGATGCGCCACCTGCCTTCTTTTTGGTCGCCCATGATGACAAGCTAAACCCCGTTGAAGCTGCGATGCTTTATTTGGAATACAAGAAGCAAAATCTTAGTGCAGAGCTGCATATTTGTGCGAAGGGTGGCCATGGTTTTGGCATGAGAAAAGATGTTCACCCCATCAATGATTGGCCTCAAAGATGCGCAGAATGGCTTAAAAGCATGGGCTTTTTAGCTTCGAAATGATCCTTACTTAAGTGTCTTCTGAGTTAATTCAATTCTTCACAAAACTTCTATTTCTTTATCTTTTTGAATAAGATACGATTCAAAATAGGTTAACAGTTGTGAATTATTTTATTATGGAGAAGATGATGGCAACGGCTTACGATGAAATCCAGTATGTTAGTTTTCCTTATCAGCAATCCCACCCTGACAAGCTTGCTTCCGTAGCTAAGTTATTGGGCCTGAATCCTCCCAAAGTTGAAAATGCAAGAGTGCTTGAATTGGGTTGTGCTTCGGGTAACAACCTGATTCCTATTGCAGAAAACATGCCCAACGCAAAGTTCGTTGGCATCGATTATTCTGAGCCTCAAGTCGCTGCAGGCAAGAAAACTATCGCAGATCTAGGCCTTAAGAATATCGAACTTCGCCAAGCCAACATCATGGACATTGGGCCCAAGGATGGCATGTTTGATTATATCATCGTGCATGGTATTTTCTCTTGGGTTCCGAAAGAAGTTCAGGAAAAGATTCTTGAGATCTGCAAGAAAAACCTGACGCCAGATGGCGTTGCTTATGTCAGTTACAATGTTTTGCCAGGTTGGCGTATGCGTGGCATGATTCGCGACATGATGCTTTATCACATCAAGCGATTTGAAACTCCCCAACAGAAATTGCAACAGGCTCGTGGCTTACTCGAATTCTTGGTGAAATCTGTTCCCCAAGATAACAACGCCTATGGTTCCTTCCTTAAGAGCGAACTCGAATTACTGCGCCAGCAATCTGATAATTACCTTTTCCATGATCACCTCGAAGAAAATAACTCTCCTTGTTATTTCCACGAATTCATCGAACGGGCATCGGCTCATGGCCTTAGTTATCTGGGCGATGCTGATATGCGAACGATGGCAACCCATGATCTTCATGAGGAAGCCAAGAAATTGCTTACCACTGCCCCTAACCAGATTGAATCTGAACAGTACATGGATTTCTTGCGCAACCGCATGTTCCGCATGACTCTTCTTGTGCATTCAGGCAAGCAGACTGTGCTGCAGGTAAACACCAAACTGATTCGTGATTTCATGATTGCAGGCACGCTGCGCGTGAAAGAAAACGGCCCAGAGCTTCATAGTAATGAGCCAGAAACCTACATTGTGCCAACCGGTGGCGAAGCTACTGCGCGTGATCCCCTCGTTAAAGCAGCAGTTCGTGTATTGAACGAATCATGGCCCGAACGAATTTCGTTTGATAAATTGGTTGAGCTTTCTTCAAAGAAACTTGGCCTTCAGGTGCCTACCGATCAAGCTGGGCTTGACCGAGTTGTTGATCAGATTGGTTCTGCACTTTTGTTGTTCTACACCGGCCTGCCTATGGGCGCGATTGAACTTTCGCTTCGCCCTCTGGGTGTCACCCGTGAGTTCCTTGATAAACCAAAGGTTCCTGCCCTTGTGCGCAAGCAGGCAGGTATCGATGGCGTGCTTACCAACATTCGACATCAAACGATACGAGTGGGCGATTTCGAAAAGTTTGTATTGCCTTTGCTCGATGGAACTAGAGACAAAAAAGGGATCCTCACGAGCCTTCAAGAGTTGGTGCAAAAGCAACAGCTTCAGATTCGCGAGAATAACATTCTGATTGTTGATCCTGATAAGGTGTTGTCTATACTTGAAAAGCAGTTGGATCAGGTAATTCTGATTCTTGGCCTCAACAGCCTTTTGCTTTCAGGCAAGTAACAATACGCAAAAACTTTTGTGTTTTGAAAGGCCCTGTGAATTATTCACGGGGCCTTTTTTATTAGCTCATTAACTTTGAGATAAAAGTTCGAATGCGAGAGTTTTCAGGGCTTTCAAGAATTTGCCTAGGCGGACCTTCCGCCACCACCTTTCCCTCTGCAATAAACACCACCTAGTCTGCAGCTTTTTTTGCAAACCCGATTTCATGTGTCACCATCAGCAATGTCATTCCTTCGTTTTTCAGCTTTTCCAACACATCGAGGACTTCGTGCTTTAGTTCCGGGTCGAGAGAACTGGTTACTTCATCGCAAAGTA